>JAEEGJ010026169.1_pt1 | contig 11863 bp, 10 predicted proteins | sample 8958761 | NCBI WGS metagenome assembly JAEEGJ01 (sample SAMN16246546, study PRJNA631951) | gut metagenome | biome: gut microbiome; feature: rumen; material: RS-attached | host: Bos | place: Iran: Karaj | collected 2018-10
TGCTGTATCTGCAGCACGGCCATGGAGAGAACGAGGCCTGTTGGATCCATCAGGGCAAGACAAACTGGATCCTGGACAACCTCTTGGCGGAGGGCAAGGCGAAGGAAATGATCATCGTCATGGCCAACGGCATGGTTCAAGTGAATGGGCAGGTTCGCTCCGAACGCTTCACCCAGCTGCTTGTGGAGGATCTCATCCCCTTTGTGGAAGGGCGCTACCGGGCGTCTTCCCGGCGGGAGGATCGGGCTATGGCAGGACTTTCCATGGGCAGCGTCCAGACCAGCATCACCACCATGACTCATCCGGAATTGTTCGCCTATATCGGCCTGTTCTCCGGTTTCCTGCGGAATATCTTCCCCGACGACAATGTGCATCTGAAAGCCATGGACGACGCGAAAAAGTTCGGGGAGACCTATAAGGTCTTCTTCCGCGGCTGCGGGGATCGGGATCAGTTCCTCAGCACCTTCCTGGAGGACGATGAGATCGTAAAGCAGAAGGGAGTCCGTGAGGACCGGCACCTTTACCATGGCGGACATGTCTGGGGCGTATGGCGGGAGTGCCTGCGGGATTACGTTCCTCAGCTGTTCCGGGATTGACCATAAGGAAATAACAAAACCGGGAGAAACGGAATGGAACCCGTTTCTCCCGGTTCTGTATTTTTGTTACTGGGCTTCGAAAGAGTCCTTGCCCAGACCGCAGTCAGGACAGACCCAATCTTCCGGGACCTCCTCCCAGGGAGTTCCGGGAGCCACACCGTTTTCCGGATCTCCCACGGCGGGATCATAGACATAGCCGCAAACGCAGACGTACTTCATCAACCTATCCTCCTTTTCAAAATCCAGCGCCTGTCAACGGGTCAGCTGGTAAAGTGTACATGACTGTTGATATGGTCTTCGCAGAAACAATGGTATCCGACGCAGCGGGAGCAATACCGGAATTCCAGCTCAGGGTATTCGGTATCCGTCCTGCCGCATACGGCGCATTTGTAAATATACGGAAGGGCCTTCGCATCCCGCTTCGCCTGCTTTGCAGACCGGCGGAATTCCGCGCCATGGCCGAAGAACCTGCGAAACAGGGGCTGTATCCGGTAATAAAGCTCATCCCCGCAAAAGAGGAAATAATTCAGGATGCCGATCAAAGGAAGCAGCGTACGGCCGCTGATCATGATATAGAGATAGAGGATGGCTTCCGCATAGGCCAGCCAGGTTACCTTTATGGGAATGATGAAGAAGAGAAGGACCCGGTTTTCCGGCCAAAGGGTGGCGAAAACGAAAAACATGCTCAGGTTGAGGTAGGTGGCATCCGCCATGACATCCCGACCGAAAATGAACCGTACGAAAAAGGAATAGAGAATGATAAAAGCCATTCCCAACAGATAATATACGGTAAACTTACCCTTGCCCCATGCCTGCTCCAGCAATCTTCCGATGAAGTACTCAAAGTACAGCATCAGTACCAGACCGAGGATACTGCTGGTGCGGGGGACGAAAACAAAACTGATGAGCCGCCAGATTTCTCCGTGCAGGACCCTGTCAGCGGAGAAAACCAAATAATATACCAGGGTCGAGCTCCTGTCCATCATGGACAGCAGATAGATCAGCGCGTTCCCGATGACGATATAGAGCATCAGGTTTCGGATCCCAAAATTGGGGTGCTTCCAAAGAAAACGGTCGACCCGATCCTGGAAGCCCTGCAGCAGCTTCATGATGATCTCCTTTTTTCATACCGTTGGGTAATCCTTATATTACAGGAATTGAACGGGAATGTCTATGAAAGAATCGTAAACTTTCCCGGAGAAGAGAGAAATGCGCGCCCTTGACTGAGAGAATGAAATATGATAATCTGAAAAACAATTTGAGCAGACGACGGAAACGAAGCGTTGCCGCCGCTTTCTCTTTCAGATATGGGGTGATCACCATAGGGAAAAAATCTGCGAAAAAGAGCGAGCTTCAGCAAGCCATGATTCGGGAGAAGCAGATTTCACTTCGGGCATCACTTTTGATCTCACTGGGTTTTGGATGTCTGTATTTTCTCGCCGTGTGCTTGTGCGCACAGGATACGATCAAGACCGTGTCGCTTGCCCTGGCGGTGCTGAGTCTGCTTGCCATCGCTTTCAGGAGAAACGTTATACGGGAGCGGATATTCCTCCCGTTCCTGGCCTTGTCCCTGTTCGTCATCATGAACGGCATTTCCAGTTTTTATGCCATTTCGGGCAAGTTTGCCCTTCGGGAGTTTTTGAAAGTATTATCCGCTTTCTGCCTGGTCCTGCTCATCCTGACGATGTCTCCCGTTCAGGAAAAACGTCCCGGCACCCGGGCAGCCGCAGCGCTGGCTGTTTGCGGAGCATTGGGCAGCCTGATCAGCATCGATCTCCTTTCCACTCGCCTGATCAGCGGTGCGGTGCTGGGCTTCCTGACTCTGTTTACAGACGAGTATACCTGGCTGAGCGGTGTGGAGGCCGGGAACCGCATGACCTCCCTGTTCACGAACCCGAATGTTTTCGCCGGTTTTTCAGGGATCGCCGTACTGCTTTCACTTGGCCTGGCGTCAGAAGTCGAAAAACGTTCGGAACGGAATTATTACCTGGTCCTGCTCTATATCAACGCCTTGGCTTTTCTTCTCGCATTCAGCCTTGGCGCAAGCATTTTTATCCTGGTGGCCTTCCTGGTGTTCCTGTTCCTGCTTCCCAGAGAAAAGCGGGGAGGGAACCTGATCCTGATGCTGGAGACGCTGCTGCTGGTCATCATTTCAGCAGGCCTGATCTCCACGACCTCTTTCCGGGAATGGAGCGGCATCCAGCCCATCCCGCTGGCCTGTGCGGTCGTCGGCGCGGCGCTGCTGTGCGTCCTGGACCTTTTTGCAGGCAAGAGGATCTCTGCCTGGCTCAACGAACGCAGCAAGATCATCCCGTATACCCTTGCAGCGGTGTTTGTCCTGATCGCAGCTTATGTGATCGTCGCCTGGAACATCACCGGAGCGGGAGAAGTCTCCAAGGGAGTCACTCTGCGCCGAGCAATGTATCTGGAGCCCGGAGAGTATTCCATGGATATTCAGGCGAGCGGTTCGGTGACCGTGCGGATCGTCAGTCAGAACAAGCGGGAAACGATGCTCCATACCAGTGAACGCCTGTATTACGGAAAAGCAACGAAAGCGACCTTTACCGTTCCGGAGGACAGCCTGGTCCAGTATTTTACCTTCAGCGCCAAGAAGAATGTAACCATCGAAGCGGCTTCCGTCGGCGGTCAGAAGATCCCCTTGAAATACCTGCTGCTTCCCGGGTTTATGGCCAACCGTCTCCAGGGCCTTCTTGCGAATGAAAACGCGATCCAGCGGCTGGTCTTCTTTGAAGACGGCATCAAGCTCTTCAAGCGCAGTCCAATAATCGGCCTTGGCATGGGCGCCTATGAGAACGGGATCAAGAGCGTTCAGACCTTCTATTATGAAACAAAGTATGCCCATGATCACTATATCGAAGTGCTTGTGCAGGTCGGTATCGTGGGCCTGGTCCTGTTCCTGGCGCTGCTGGTCATCTCTGCTGTTGCGATCTGGCGCTCCAGGAAGTCTCAGCCCTATGCTCCCGTCCTGGGCGCAGCCCTGGTATTCATGGCGGGACATGCAGCGGTCGAGGTGGTGTTCTCCACATTCGTCTATCTTCCCATGGCCTATGGAGTGTTCGCGCTGATCAATCTTTGCTGCGGCTCCGCGTTGCCCAAGCCCAGCCTTTCCAAGCTGGCAAAAAACATCGTGATGGGGGTTTTGGCAGCCTGCATCTTTATCTACGGGATCTTTGTCGCCTGCAATATTGCGGCCGATCGGCTTCTGGAGCGCCAGCCTACCCTGAATTCCGTGGTAACTGCTGTAAGGCTGGATAAGTTCGAGTGGGCAGACTATGCGCTGGCCTATGTCAATAATACCATGGATTCGGATGTAAACCTGGCAACGAGGATCCAGGCGGATGAATATGCCGAACGTTTGTCCGGGGTGAGTTCCAATACGGTGCCGATCTATCTGGCTCGGTATTATTTCAGCACAAATCGTATGGAGAAAGGTCTCCAAATGGTCGAAAAATACGTGGATTACGTGTCATCGGATCCTTCCGCATGGCAGACGGCCTTTAACCTCCTGATGGCCGTGGAAACAGATACCGATGTCTATCGGGACGGCGTCAAACGAATCGCGAAGAAGCTGGATGACTGGAACGGGCAGAACATGGGAGACATCCAGGTGAGCGAGGAAACAGAAGCGTTTCTGGCAAAGTATCTGAGTAACTGAGCTCTGAACCTGTCGAAAATAGTCCCGGGAGCATTGCTCCCGGGATTTTGAGATTCAGAGTGAACTTGCGGCGTTCGGATTTTCGTAGTTAACGGACTTTTCCAGAAGACGCCGCTTTTCTTGTTCTGCTGCCTGTACTCACTTCCGGATTTTTAAGTATGGAAAGATGAATTCCTGTTTATAACAGATAGATTCGAACTCTCGAAGGAATTGAAGACGTCGGCGCAATGCGCGTGATGATGTTTCTTCGCTTTGCTCCGAAATGACGTTGCGTCACTTCGTCCGCAATGATGTGATGTTTGCCCTCATGTGCCAGCAGGTACACATCATGCGCGCAGCGCACATCATTGCAAAAGGCACTTGCTTTCGCAAGTGCCTTTTGCATGGCGGAGGGTGCAGGATTCGAACCCGCGTGGAGTTTCCCCCTAACGGTTTTCAAGACCGCCCCGTTATGACCGCTTCGGTAACCCTCCGGATCTTAAGCTCCGCCGCAGACGCGGCGCCTGCGGATCGAAGCAAATGGAGTTTAGCATAGCGGACTGCCTTTGTCAAACGGATGAGAGGAATTTTGCGAAAGCGGTTGAAAAGGGCAAACAGATAAGGTAAAATAAAACATCAAAATTTGTGCAAGAAGGAATACATATCTTGGAGGTTGAACATGAACAGAGTACCCTTTTCCGAAGATGAGTTCAAGGTCATAGGCGAACACATCAACACCACCTCCTTCGGCGGGAGGTTCTTTGGCCGCAGCGTACCCAAGTACAACACCCCCATCACGCCAAAGGAGAATCTGGCGCTTTGCGTCAAGAGAGAAAAGCCCCTTTGGTTCCCCAGCTCCTCCGATTTCTGCAACCTGGAATCCCGGACCAACCTGGACCACGTCGCCCGGGCAGAGGTCATGGACATGGGCCCTCCCTACAAGGACGAGGAAAAGGGCGGGAAGGACCTGTTCGGCATCGACTGGGTCTATGTCCCCACCGTGGGCGGCAGCATGGTGCAGCCCGGCAATCCCACCCTTCTGGATGCCAACGATTGGCCTGAAGTCATCAAATTCCCGGATATCGACGCTCTGGACTGGGATGAGTGCCGTCGGCTGAACAGCGTGCTGAACGAGTCCACCCGCAGCCTGCACGTCACCTTCCAGAACGGCATTTTCGAGCGCCTCATCAGCTTTATGGATTTCGAGAACGCCGCTCTGGCGCTGATCGACGAGGAACAGCAGGACGCGGTCCATGCCCTCTTCACCAAGCTCTGCGAGATGTATGAGAGCATGATCGACCATTACCTGGACATCCTGAAGCTGGACGGCATCGTCTTCCACGACGACTGGGGCAGCCAGCGCGCCCCCTTCTTCTCCCTGGATGTGTGCTTGGAGATGGTCGCTCCCTACATCAAGCGCATCGCGGATTACTGCCATTCCAAGGGCATGTGGTTCCAGCAGCATTGCTGCGGCAAGAATGAACTCCTTGTCCCCGCCATGATCTATGCCGGCGTGGATATGTGGTATCCGCAGACCATGAACGACGTCAATATGCTCCGGGATAAGTACGGCGATAAGATCATGTTCTCCATCGCGCCTCCGGCGCTGGGCCCCGATGCCAGCGACGCGGACGTGGAGGCTGCCGCCGACGCCTTCGTGCAGAAATACGCCGCCGACTTTGCGGAGAAGCCCTTTGTGGTTTCCTCCTTCTTCGGCGATCCCCGCTTTACCAAGGCGATCTATAAGTACAGCCGCATCGCGCTGGCCTGATCGGCCGGACAGCAAGCAGACTCGCCGTCTGCGGTCAGACCGCAGACGGCTTTTTCCTATCGGAAAGGAGACTTATGGGTCGGGAAACCGTATTCCTGAGCTGGGACGCCGCGCGGTGCCGCCATTGTTTCGGCTGTATCGCGATCTGCCCGCAGAATGCACTGGGCGTGGATGAAGCGGGAAACCTGAGTTATGAGATCCGGCGCTGTATCCGCTGCTTTCGGTGCGCAGGAGCATGCCTGCATGGCGCCTTGAGGGTCGTTCGGGAAGAAACATGAACATTGCATCCAGCAGGGGCTTCCGGGCAGCCGGAGGCCCCTGGAAGCTTTGCCGGCGCTGCCGGTCAAGCATTTCTGCGCGATCAGGACGCCCCAAAGGATCGGGAAAGGGAATATATGCGATGAAAACGCAAAAATATGAATAATATTTCGGACAGGGCTTGACATATCCGAAAATAATGAATATAATCGCAGAATCAATGAAACTATATGCAAGGACATGGGAGCGGAGTGTGATGACGATGAAGAAGGTGTTCATCGATGGCAGCGCCGGAACGACCGGCCTGCGCATCCATGACCGGCTGAATGCCAGGAGCGATCTGGAGATCTTGACTTTGCCGGATGAACAGCGAAAGGATCCGGAGTGCCGACTGCAGGCCATGAAGCAGGCGGACGTGGTATTTTTATGCCTGCCGGATGCCGCTGCCATTGAGGCGGAATCGCTGATCGATCAGACGGAGGCCATCGTTCTGGATACCTCCACCGCCCATCGGACTGCGGAGGGCTGGTGCTATGGCTTCCCGGAGCTCAGCGAGGAGCGAAAAGAAGCGATCACCCATTCAAAACGCATCGCCGTTCCCGGGTGCCATGCCAGCGGCTTTATTGCCCTGGTCTGGCCTTTGGTGGAAGCGGGCATCCTGGCGCCGGATGCGCTTCTGACCTGCCACTCCCTTACAGGATACAGCGGCGGCGGAAAAAGCATGATCGCCGATTACACCCGGGAGGGACGCGATCCGCACTTGGATTCTCCCCGGCAGTACGGCCTGACGCAGCAGCATAAGCATTTGAAAGAAATGCGTCATATCACAGGACTGACGGAGTTTCCCGTTTTCTGCCCCATCGTGGCGGATTTCTACAGCGGCATGGAAGTCACCGTTCCCCTGTTCCGCAGCCAACTGCAGAATGGCGCCGGTCCGGATGACATCCGGGCAGTTTATGCGAAAAAATACAAAGGCCCGGTCCTCTTTTATCTGGAGACAATGGAGGAAGGAGGATTCCTGGCCTCGAATCTGTTCACCGGGAAGGACTGCATGGCGGTTTCCGTAAGCGGGAACGAGGAACGGATTCTGCTTACGGCGATCTATGACAATCTGGGCAAGGGCGCATCCGGCGCGGCCATTCAGAATATGAACCTTACTCTTGGGGTCGACGAAACATGCGGGCTGGTGATCTGAGATCATGATGAGCGAAGTACAGATGGAGCCGATGACCATTGCGGATTACGATGAGGTCCGGGCTCTCTGGATGACGATCTCCGGCTTCGGGATCCGTACGCTGGATGACTCCCGTGAGGATATCGAACGCTTTATCCGGCGCAACCCGACCACCAGCGTGGTCGCCAAGGTGGACGGGCGCATCGTGGGCTCCATCCTCTGCGGGTCTGACGGCCGGCAGGGCGCGCTGTACCACGTGTGCGTGGCAAAGCCCTGGCGGCGTCACAGAATCGGCACCCTGATGGTGGCTTACTGCATGCGGGAGCTGAGCAGAATGGGGATCAACAAGGTCTCCCTGATCGCATTCCGCCGCAACGACGTGGGCAATGCCTTCTGGAGGAACATCGGCTGGACCCAGGTTGACGCAAACTACTATGAATTCGTTTTGAATGAAAACAATATAACTCAGTTTATAGGTGATGAAAATGGAAATACGTAAGATTCCCGGCGGCGTGACGGCTGCCAAGGGCTTCTCCGCCGCATCCTGCAAGGCGGGGATCAAATATCGGGACCGGACCGACATGGCGATGATCTGTTCCGACGCACCTTGTACCGCAGCGGGCACTTTTACCAGCAACGTGGTGAAAGCCGCGCCGGTCCTGTGGGACCGGGAAATCGTACAGAGCGAACAGACGGTGCGGGCCGTGGTGGTCAATTCCGGCATCGCCAATGCCGGAACCGGCGCAGAGGGTATGCGCATCTGCGAAAAGACAGCCGAGGCCGTGAAGGAACGGCTGAATATTCCGGCCCGCTCCGTCCTGCTGGGCTCCACCGGAGTCATCGGCATGCAGATCCCTCTGGAGCGGATCGAAAAGGGCGTCGGTCTGCTGGCAGACGATCTGGGCTGCAGTCTGGAGAAGGGGACCGAAGCCAGCCGGGCCATTATGACCACCGACACGGTGAACAAGGAGACCGCTGTGGTGATCGAACTGCCGAACGCTGACGGCACGGGTTTTGTACCGGTGACCATTGGGGGAATGAGCAAGGGCTCCGGCATGATCCACCCCAACATGTGCACGATGCTGGCTTACATCACCACCGACTGCGCGATAGAGAAATCCCTGCTGCAGAAGCTGGTCAGCGGGATCGTTGCCGATACCTTCAATATGATCTCGGTAGACGGGGATACCTCCACCAACGACACCCTTCTGGTTCTTGCAAACGGGATGGCCGACAACAAGCCCCTCGCGGCGGAGGATGAGAACTGCCGCGTGTTTGCAGAAGCCCTCTATTCCGTCTGCCGGGAGCTCGCCATGAAGATGGCCGCAGACGGCGAAGGGGCTACGAAGCTCATCGAGTCTGCCGTAGTCCATATGGATACAAAGGAGAATGCCCGGGTGCTGGCGCGGTCGGTCGTCTCTTCCAGCCTGGTAAAGGCGATGGTATTCGGCAAAGACGCGAACTGCGGGCGGATACTCTGTGCCTTGGGCTATGCGGGACCGGCTTTTGACCCCAAGCGGACCGAGATCCGCATGATCGGCGAAAACGGGGAGGTCGTCTTCTGCAAGGACGGCGCGGTCTTGCCCTTTGACGAAGAACTGGCCCTGCGCATCCTCTCTGAGGATAAGGTGCGTTTCCTTTCCGATATGCATATGGGCGAGGAGTCGGCAACCGCCTGGGGCTGCGACCTGACCTATGACTATGTGAAGATCAACGGGGATTACAGGACCTGAGAGGAGGGATCGATATGGATATCACCAATGCGCAGCGGGCCTCCATCCTGGTGGAAGCGCTGCCGTATATTCAGGAGTATACCGGCAAGATCGCTGTTATCAAATACGGCGGAAATGCCATGATCGATGAGGAAAAGAAAGATTCCGTCATGCGGGATATCGTCCTGCTGAATCTCATCGGGGTGAAGGTAGTCCTTGTCCACGGCGGCGGTCCGGAGATCACGGAAATGCTTCGCCGGGTGGGGAAAGAGAGCCGATTTGTCAACGGCCTTCGGGTCACCGATCAGGAAACGGTGGAGATCGTTCAGATGGTGCTTGCCGGCAAGGTCAATAAAAGCCTGGTGAATCTCATCCAGAACAAAGGCGGAAAGGCCATCGGTCTGTCCGGCATGGACGGGCATCTGATCGAAGCCACGATCCGGGATCCCGAACTGGGCTACGTGGGCGAGATCACCAGCGTGAACGTTCAGCCCCTGCTGGATATGCTGGATCGCGGTTACATCCCTGTGGTCTCCACCCTGGGCTGCGACAATGAGGGAAACGTCTACAACATCAATGCGGATACGGCGGCAGCGAAGATCGCCGGCGCACTGCGTGCGGAATGCCTGATCTCCATGACGGATATCTGCGGCATCCTGCGGGATAAAGACGATCCTTCCACGCTGATCCCCGAGATCGGCGTGAGCGAGGCGCCGGCTCTGGTGCAGCAGGGGATCATCAACGGCGGTATGATCCCCAAAGTGGAATGCTGCATCAACGCCATTCACTGGGGCGTACAGAAGGTCTTTATCCTGGATGGACGCATTCCCCATGCGATCCTGATCGAGACCCTGACCGATGAAGGCCTGGGCACCATGTTCGTCAACCGTTAGGAGGTATATCATGGACTGGATGGAACTGGACAAAACTTACCTGGCCAATACTTACTCCCGTTTTCCCGTCACCCTGGTTCGTGGAGAAGGCTCCACCGTCTGGGATGATGCGGGCAAAGCCTACACCGACCTTTCCGGCGGAATTGCGGTGAATACCTTCGGCTTTTCCGATCCCGTATGGGTCAAGGCGGTCACGGATCAGCTGACCAAGGTACAGCACACCTCAAACCTGTTTTATACCCAGCCGGATATCCTGCTGGCGAAGGAACTTTGCGCCAGGACCGGGATGAAAAAGGTGTTCTTCTCCAACTCCGGTGCGGAGGCCAACGAGTGCGCCATCAAGGTCGCCCGGAAATATGCCCAGGAGAAATACGGGAAAGACCATTTTTATATCGTCACGCTGGTCAACAGCTTCCATGGAAGAACTCTGACCACGCTGGCCGCCACGGGGCAGGAAGCATTTCATAAGGATTTCACTCCACTGACCGAGGGCTTCCTTTATGTGGAAGCCAACGACATATCCGCCCTGGAGGCGGCGGTGAATACCCATCCCTGCGCCGGCATCCTGATGGAGGTCGTACAGGGTGAAGGAGGCGTGATCCCGCTGGATCGGGATTTCGTACAAGCTGCAGCCCGACTGGCGGCGGAAAAGGATATCCTGCTCATGGCGGACGAGGTGCAGATCGGCAACGGCCGCAGCGGAAAGCTTTACGGTTATATGCATTACGGCATCCAGCCGGACGTGGTCAGCACCGCAAAGGGATTGGCAGGCGGCCTTCCCCTGGGCGCGACCCTGATCGGAGAGAAGGCGAAGGACGTGCTCACGCCCGGAAGTCACGGTTCCACCTTCGGCGGCAATCCCGTCTGCTGCGCGGGGGCGCTGAGCATTCTGAACCGGCTTGACGACGCCGCCCTGGTCGGTGTGGAGAAGCGATCCGATTTGATCCGAAAAGGCCTGGAGGGAGCACCTGGTGTAAAGAGCATCACCGGGCTGGGGCTGATGCTGGGCATCGAAACGGAAAAACCCTGCGCTGAAGTGATCGCGGCCTGCCGGGAAAAGGGCGTGCTCGTGATCTCCGCAAAAACGAAGGTGCGGCTGCTGCCGGCGCTGAACATCCCGGAGGCGCAGCTTTCTGCCGCGGTACAGGTCATTCGGGAAGCATGCGGCGAATAAGGAGAAAGACGATGGATATGAAAGGAAAAGATTTTCTCAAGCTGCTGGATCTGACTCCGGAAGAGATCGGCGGTCTGATCGATCTGGCAGCAAAACTGAAGGCGGAAAAAAAGGCCGGCGTTGCCCATAAGCTCTGCGAAGGCAAACAGATCGCGCTGATTTTTGAAAAAACCAGCACCCGGACCCGGTGCAGCTTCGAGGTGGCGGCCAGGGATCTGGGCATGGGAGTGACCTATCTGGATCCCTCCGGTTCCCAGATCGGCAGGAAGGAGAGCATTGCGGATACTGCCAGGGTGCTTTCTACCATGTTCGACGGGATCGAGTACCGGGGTTATGGGCAGAGCATCGTGGAAGAACTGGCGGAATACGCCTCCGTGCCCGTTTGGAACGGATTGACGGATGAATTCCATCCCACCCAGATCCTGGCGGACTTCCTCACCTTGCGGGAACAGTTCGGAAAACTGAAGGGACTGCATTTCACCTATATGGGGGATGCCCGCTTCAACATGGGTAACTCTCTGATGGTGGGCTGCGCAAAAATGGGCATGCATTTCACCGCCTGCGCGCCGGAGGGGTATTTTCCCGCGCCGGAGCTGCAGGCGCAGTGCAGGGAGATCGCTGAAGAGACCG
>JAEEGJ010026176.1_pt1 | contig 11859 bp, 11 predicted proteins | sample 8958761 | NCBI WGS metagenome assembly JAEEGJ01 (sample SAMN16246546, study PRJNA631951) | gut metagenome | biome: gut microbiome; feature: rumen; material: RS-attached | host: Bos | place: Iran: Karaj | collected 2018-10
TGGGCAGGGAGTCTGCTTGACAGAGTTAAAAGGATACCAGCCAGCTATTGGTAAATTTATTTGCCAACCCCGCCGCCCGAATAGCCGTATAGATAAGGTTCGGCATATGTTCCACAAGTTAGCTTAAGAGTTTAAGAAAACTATATTACCTCGAATCGTGAGAAATCATGGTTCGGGGTATTTTTTTGCAAATTTTATTATTTTCGTTTCGGATTAGAGCTTTCGGTGTCCCACATAACTTACGAAGGGCAAGGAAGTCCTACCAAACGAAAGGAGAAAACGGATATGAGAAAGGTAGTTTCAAAGCTTGATGAGATGCTGATCGGTATGAAGGTGAGACTTGCACAGAAGAAGCCTGCTGTAGACCAGATCATCATTATGTTCATCATCATTGCAGTAGCAGCCGGAATTGCTGGTCTTTTGTACATTTTCGGTACTAAGACTCTGCTTCCAAATTTCCAGAACAAGATCACAACCCTGATCAATCAGTGGTTTGACGGAAAGTAAGGAGGAGCTATGACAAAGAAAAAGGAACGGGTGGAGAGAAGCAGGGAGGAAAGAAAGGCGGAAAAAGAGAGAAAGCGCCTGATCAAAGAAGCAAACAGGATGCTTATCTCCGCACCGAAAAAATCTGCAAATAGCATGGGATTCCTTAGTTTTGATCCGTCCGGTGCCTTTTGCTTTGACGGCGGCAGATGGGTCAAAGTTTTTGAAGTGACAGGAAGCATAAGGGGAGCTGTAAAGGCGGCACTAAAAGTAAAATCCAGAATCCGTATCACAGAAAGGATTGCCCCGGCAAAAGGAGAATCACACACAGCGAGGGCATTTGTCTCACTTATTGCAGAGGGTGATATCTATGAGCCGGTACGGGAACAGTTTGAAGCAGATGAAGTGATATTACAGGAAATGATAGGGGTACGGTCCTTAACCGTAGACGAAGCGATAAAGGTAATTCTTATGCAGCTTGGTGGAGAAAAGAGGTCATTTTCCTATGCATCATTCGTCCGTGCAAAGCGGGATTTACTAAAGGAGATATCTCCGGAGATTGTGGAAGAAAGAGATCATTTCCAGATTGAAGGGTCTTTCGGGATGAGCATGTTTTTCATGGAATACCCGGATGAGGCTTCCGGAGATGCCCTGTCACTTTTAAAAGAACTTGGATGCCCGGTATTTGTGACATTTGATCTTGTCGGGATAAGTGACCTCGACAAGGAAGATTATGTAAGAACACTTGAAAAAAGATACTCACGGACTCTAAACCGTGACTCGGTACAGGATTTTTTGAATGTATCAGGGCAGCTTACGTTTCTCTGTGATTCAAAGGATGCAATGGAGATCATAAAAAAGACGGTAGATACCATCTTTGCAAGAGCAGGTTTTTTGATTTCTCCGGTATTCGGAGGACAGAAAGACAGCTTCTTATCACAGATCTCTCTTGGACTTTTGGATTACAAGAACCTAAGGAATGTAGGCGTAGAAACAATGAATGAGATTTTTAGGAGGGAATATGGCGGTAATCAAAACGAAGTACGAGCAGACGAAGATGTATGACACTCCTGTTTGCGCAGAGGTAAATAGCGTTCAGGATATCTTCTCTGTAGAGGCTATTGAAGAGAGCGGCATATTTACCCTGCCTGGAGGAAAGTATTCAAAGACATACATGCTAAGTGATATCAACTTTGCAGGTGTGACTGATGAGGAGCAGAAATCCATCATTGTCAGTTTTTCAAAGGTATTAAAGGGTATTCCCTGCAGGTTTTCATATAGCATTGCCAATGAACACGTGGATGAGAAGAGCTTTCACGAAAAGGTTCTTTATAAAAAACGTGGGGATGCGGATGACAGACTTAGAGACTCCTACAATCAGGTAATCAGAGAAAAGCTATCTGATGCCAAGCAGGGGCTATATCAGACTATCTATCTGACGCTTACCATTTCAGCGGATGGAGTGAAGGATGCCAAGGCAACTTTTATGTCTATAGAAGGTGCGATAAGGTCAGCGTTTATAGGACTTGGGCTTAACGGTATGCAGGGATCATCTATGAAGTCCCTTTCCATAGATGAAAGAATGCAGCTCATCTATAACTTCATGCATACAGGACTTGAAAGCGGATATAGGTTCTCCTTTCAGAAAGCGGTATCTATGGGGCAGGATTTTATCAATATCCTGTCTCCGGCCGCAATCGAGTTTGATAATGAGAGCTTTGTATTAAACGGAAGTTACGGGAAAGTGATGTATATCGAGGATTATCCAAAGGCTTTGGAGTCTGACATCATAACTTCTCTTTCCAAAATCAATTGTACAAGCTATGTAACAGTCAATAATGAACTTCTTGATATTTCAGGCTTTAAGCAGGAGATTTCAAGAAAGTACATGGCAGTGGGAATGAAGATTGAGGGGGAGAAGCAAAGAAACCGTAATAATAATGACTATCTTGCGGATGCATCGCAGAAGCTTTTAAACGAAAAGGAAAAGCTCGATCAGTTTATGAAGGAACTGGATAGCTTAGATGACCACTACTTCAATACAACAATTCTCGTGTTGTTTTTAGCTGATTCAAAAGAAGAGCTGGTACAGATAGAGGATAAGCTTAAGAATATTGCTTCGCTTAAAAGTCTTACGCTTAAGAGCTGCTTTGCAATGCAAAAGGAGGCGCTTAACTCTGCACTTATATATGGAATACAGGAGTTTAAGAGAGTAGTGAATCTGTCATCAAGCTGCCTTGCGATGTTCATGCCTTTTAAGACTCAGGAGCTTAATGATGAGAACGGCGTATATTACGGCATCAACCAGCTTTCACAGAATGCAATCTTTGCTGATAAGAAGAAGCTGAAAAACCATAACGGCATGATTCTTGGACAGTCCGGCTCAGGTAAGAGCGTGTTTTCCAAGAGCGAGATGATATCGGTTTATCTTAACAATCCCACAGACCAGATCTTAATTGTAGATCCCCAGTCGGAATACGGACCTGTTGTTATGAGGATGCATGGTACAGTTATCTGCTTTGACTCAAAGAAGGAGTTTTACCTTAACCCGATGGATGTGGACTTCGACGGTGTGGATTATGCCGGTCTTCGGGAGATCATCTCGGAAAAGGCAGACTTTATTTTAACGCTGATATCCTCACTTCTTAAAAGAGATATGGAAGCAGAGGAGCAGGGTGTTGTTGATAGAGTCATTGATAAGGTGTACTCGGCAAATTATAGCATGAGAAAACGCCTTAACGGGGAGACAGAAAACGCATCCGAATATGAAGTGCCGGAGTTTATGAAGGAAGAGATCACAGAGGTAAGTCTTTCAGAGGATTTATCCAAGGAAGAGCAGGTAAGAGCCTATTCACCGACACTGCAGGATGTATATCAGGGGCTTTTGGATGAAGGAACAGACCTTGCAGACCATTTGGCGGCAGCAATGGAGATTTTTGTAAACGGGTCACTGAATCTGTTTAACCACAGGACAAATGTAGATCTTAGTAACAGGCTGATTGCATTTGATATAGCAGGGCTCAAGGACAATCTTCGTATCACCAGCATGCTCATCATGATGGAAACATTAAGGGGCAAGATCAAGGTAAATGCCAAGGTCGGCAGGTGGACACATCTTTATATTGATGAGTTTCATGAGCTTTTGGCAGTTGACCAGGTAGCAAACTTTATTTTGAAGCTCTGGAAAGAGATTCGAAAGATGAGCGGTATCTTAAATGGCATAACTCAGAACATGTCTGATCTTTTGAATGATGAGAATGCCGGAAAGCTTTCAGCGATTCTTTCAAATACGGAGTATTTTGCACTTTTATCACAGTCATCCGTGGATAAGAAAAAGCTTATGGAGTTCTTGCCGAGTATATCTCCTGCCATGTTCAACTTTGTTGACAATGCAGAGAGCGGAACAGGGCTTCTTAAGATGGGAAGCGTAACAGTTCCCTTTGATATGAGGATGAGCAAGGAATCAGAGATTTATGAAATCGTAAACACAGACGGAGGTGGCTATGGGGTTTAAAGAGGAAGGAGCACGGTTTACAAGTGATGTGAAATTCAAAGACTATGCCCTTAACTTTGCCGCAGGTGAAGCCTCCAGGTTTTCTAAAGGAGATGGGGAGGATGCATCTGCAAAAGTGGATCTTACACTAAGCGGAGTAGCCTCCCTTTCTGCAAATAAGCATAAAGCAAAAGCGAAGGAAATGAATAAGTTCCTTAAATTAAAGCAGAAGGAGGCTTTTATAGATGAGAAGAAAGCGAAAGGAACGGACAGCGAGAGGAAAGAAGCCAAAGTGGAGAGCTCGCCCCAAAAGACTACAGAGGCGTCAGCACAGACTCCTTCGAAGCCAGAGAAGGGCACAGAAAAATCAGATGCAGGAAAGTCTGTATCAAAAGATGTTTCAAAGAAGTCAGTATCCAAGGAGAAAAGAGCGGCAGCCAATAAAACAGCCGTAGCCAAGATGCTTAGGGCAAAAGGCATGATAGGAAATGACCTTGGCTCTGAAAAAGCAACAGGGGATGCACTTAAGGACGGAAATACCGGGGCAGTCAGAGTAGTGACAGAGATTCTTAACCCGGCTACGTACTTAAAGGGGCTTTTTGCCAAGATAGCAGCTCTTATTGCACCGCATGTAATGGTTGTTTTGATGTTTCTTATCGTATTTATGATCCTTGTATCTTTGGTGGTTGGCATGTTTACTTCCATAAACAGCGTAAGTACCACTGTTACAGGATTTGTATCAAGGTTTTCAGGGCGAGGAAGGATTCTTTCAGAAGAAAGCCTTACAGATGAGGAAATAGATGCGATTGTGGATGACTCAGGAGCTACAGGGAGACAAGAGGAAGTTATCAGGTTTGCTCTTTCAAGAGTTGGCTATCCATACTCTCAGGCAAACAGAGCAAGCGGCTATGCATATGACTGTTCATCACTTGCTTTCTATAGCTGGCAGGCAGGCGGCGTGGACATAAGTTATGGAGGCGGATATCCTCCGACTGCTGCGGCTGAGGCAAGTAAGCTCTACAGCAAAGGAGAGGTCGTAAATTCCACAAGGCTCGATGTAAGAGATATGGAGCCGGGAGATTTAATCTTTTACGGCGGACATGATAACGGAAGGTTTCTTGGCATATACCATGTGGCAGTTTATGTAGGAAACGGTGAAGTGGTGGAAGCCTTAAATGAAGACCACGGCGTTGTATATCAGACACTTAGAACAAAAAACGTGATTTTAGTATTAAGACCATAAGGAGGAATGTGAAATGGCAGATGAAATTGCTCAGGTTGTAGATCTTGAATATAAGGGGATTTATTACCTTTTGAAAGGAACAAAGGCGATGATTGCAGCTATGGTAAGCGGCGTTAAGTCCTTGCATGAGTGGAATCATCAGAAATGGCTTAATAAGCCCGGAAGCTGCTCCTGGCAGAAGATCCAGGAAGCAAGTGAAGGGATGGCTCCTATTTTGGAGTTTCCCAAGGAAATGTTTGAGCCAACAATAAATATCACAAATGATCCTGATGTAAAGGGAGAAGGCTTTATCAGCCCGTTTGAATATTATTGTCAGAAGAATAATCTCAGATACTGTATCATGCCGGATCTTAATCCAAATGATGATTACGTTCCTGTTGCCGTGCTTGCACAGGACTTTGGAATCCATGATGAACAGATCAAGTCCTACATGAGAAAGCGTGTTGCAAGTGAGGAAGCACAGGATAAGTCATATGATGAGAAAATCGCTGATGCGAAGGAAAGACTTGCAAATGCTGAGACCCAGGAAGAAAAGGACGAGATTCAGAAAGAGATTGAAGCACTTGAACAGGGTAAATCCCAGAACAGTGAGCTTTTGGCAGAGTCCAAGGAAAAGATGGATAGAAACAATGTCCTTGATTTTGCGGAATATCTTAAGCAGGCGGAAGGTACAGAGTTTTTGGATAATCCCGAACTTGCAATGTTGCAGGCTCAGACATGTGGAGTGGTAAGAGAGTTCATGCCCGAAGATTGCATGTATCCTATCCGTGATTCAGGGCTTGTTCCAGAGTCGAAAGAGCTCTATTACAGTCAAAAGACCGGAGATGACACCCTTATCACAGTAAAGAGAAGCTTTGAAGTGGATGATAAGGGCATGGTCTTTTCTGTCTATGAAGTCTCAGATCCTGTAACGGGAGCAAAGTTTGAGCCCGTATCAGACAGAGGCCTTACGATGGAGGCATGGAATGAAAAACTTCCTGAAATCCTTAAAAATGCAGGAATGATGAAAGATCAGCCTATGACGGTTATGAGAAGTGAAGAAAACCTTCATGACTATATCCTTGGGTTTGATACAAATTTTACCAGTGCCCAGGAAGGTGGGCATGAAATTTCAGGCGAAGCACAGATTATGATCGACCAGGCAAGAAATGATGCGGCGCAGCGAGAAGCATATGCAAGAAGCTTTTATTCTACTGTCACGGTTCCATCGGAATCTATCATGCCAAGTGAAAACAGGATTTTGTCTTTAGAGCTGGATGATGGTCTTGTGGAAGGAGTGTCTCTTGTAGGCATTGATTCTGATAGTGCAAAGATTTCAATCCGCTCTGACGAGAAGTATTCCTTTATTGGCTCTGATGGAAAGGAAAAGACTCTCACGGGAGATGAAATCCTTAAGGCACTTGAAGGAAAAGCAAAGTCAGAAAGTGCCACAAAGTCTATTACAAAGGCTACGGCAAGATAAGGAGGGGGCTATGATCACACTAAGTATCTTAGGATTTTTTCTTATAGCAAGTGCCATGAATCAGGCTTACGAATAGGAGGCAGGTCTATGAGCGATTTGTTTGTAAGAGAAAGACCGGTAAAAAAGCATACAAGGAGCGTTAAAGAGACGCTTATCATATATGCGATTGGTGTATTTGTCTGTGTATATCTTGGCTTTCTTTTGGGAGCTGTGTGGATGGACGGGAATAATCTGAATGAGTTCATGAACAACTTCCAGTCCTTTATCATAGAGCAGCATCATTTTATAGTAGGAGTTACACCGGCGACACCGAAGTTTGTATTAACCTTTGTGATCGGATGGTCTATGGCATTTATCATAATCTTTACAAAGATAGAGCATCCTTTCGCCGGAGAAGAATTTGGTAAAGCCAAATGGGGAGATGCCAAGGAATTTACAAAGCTCTTTGCAAACCATGATGAGAAAAATGTTGTTGATGTTGTTACGGGGGATGTTCATCTTGATCATCCCCTTCGTGTAAACACGGCAAATTACTGGATTGCAGAGGGGGTATATCTTTCGATTCATAATGAGAGGACTTCAAACTTAAATATGCTAGTTGTAGGACCGCCAGGCTCCGGTAAATCATTCAGGCTTGCCCGTCCGATGTTATCCCAGCTATGCGGAAACTTCCTTGTGACAGATCCCAAAGGAGAACTTTTTAAGCAGACAGGACAATATTTTGAGGATAACGGCTATGAAGTTATGGTCATGAACGTGGAATCTGAAGATGGTATGCCAATGAGTATCCATTTTAACCCGTTTGAATATATCAGAAACGAGTCTGATATCATGAGCATTGCTGGAATCCTTATGAAGGCAACAACTCCGGCAGAAGAAAGCGGGGGCAATGATCAGTTCTTTGAGCAATCAGCAGAAGTGCTTCTTACGAGTATCATTTATCTGATTCACTACTATTATCCGAAGGAAGATCAGAACTGGAAGACCTTTGTAAAGCTTCTTGATGCTACCTGTGTATATACAAATAAGGATGGCTCCATTGATAACAGGGAAGGAGGCATTCTTGATATCGCAAAGAAAGCACAGAGTAACTGGAAAGAAGAGCGACATATGGAGTCGGACTTCCCCGGGTATGTTGCAATCGAAAAGTATTATAACGGAGCAGCGGAGACAACAAGCTCTATTGTGGCATCTTTGGATGCACATTGCAGATATATGAAGCTTGAATGCGTAATAGACCTGTTATCCGAGGATGAGATACAGATTGCAAAGAGTTTTGGGTATTCAAAACCATGTAAGGAAGCTTCTACAGGAAAGAGAATACTCTTTATCGTAACAAGTGAGGATAAGCGTTATTATGATTGGATCCCGTCAATGGTATATTCGTTATTCTTTGATGAACTTTACCATCTGACTGCCATTGATCCAAGCCTTCATGAAACGCTGCCGCAACATTTGACCTTCCTTATGGACGAGTTTGCAAATGTCACACTGCCGGATTCCTTTGTTGAGAAGCTTTCTACCATGCGTAGCCGTAACATGAGTGCAGTTATTATTGTCCAAAACCTGATTCAGCTTAAGAGAAAGTTTCCTAAGTTTGATATGGACAAGGATCTTATTGGTAACTGCTCCATCATTGATATTCTGGGAGCTCCTGATATGGATTCTTGCGAATACCTGTCAAAACACTTTGGAACGCAGACTATTCATAAGGCAAGTGAGTCCGATGCTAAGGACTATAAAGGGCAGAGCTCCAGATCAGAGGATGTTATGCAAAAGAGCCTTTTATCAGCAGAAGATATCTTTGCCATGAAAAAGGACGGGGAGTGTGCCATTGTTGTAAAGGGCGCAGATCCTTTATATCAGACTAAGTGCCGTATGGAGAGGACGGATTTTGTAAAGCTTTTATGCCGAAAGCACAATCCATATGACCCTAAGAAGCGTCAGGAGATCAGAAAAGAAAAGCGGGCAGATTTATCACCGGTCTTCTTTTCAGGAGAAAGAGCAAAGGCAGAGGCTAAAAAGCTACTAGCCCAGGGAGAAGAGATTATTCACATCACTGTAGATGAGGCAATTGCCTATCATGAAGCAGTTAAGATGCAGGTAAAACCTGAGAATATTGTTCTTTCTGTAAATGAAAGGAAGATGCTTCAAAAAAATGCGGAGAAGTACAATGAGAAGCATGCCATGATGAAAAAAATCACATTGGATGAATTTCGGAAAAATGCAGACGGATGTGATTGTGAAGAGTCCGTATATCGTGAACGCTGCAGAGTGGTTAGAAGTCTTATCAATGATGGCTTTTCTAACATCCATGTCAGGTTTTTAAAGCCATTAGTCATAGCAGGCTATAGCTTTGAAGAGATTAAAGAGCTATTCAACCAGCACTCAGACACCGAGGAAATAAGAGATTTTATCAAACAGATGGGGATTGCTTAAGGCAGTCCCTTATTTGTATGCGATACATTTTATTGGACTATAATTGTGATAATATACAATGGTAGGACTGTAGAAGCATAATGTGAAAGAGATGCACAGGTAAAGGATTACGATAATGACCTATGAAGAATTGAAGAAAGACATAGAAGAATATAAAAAGCTGAAAGAAGCCTATAACCGAGGCGAGATAGATGATGGTATGACTGATGAAGAACGCAGGGCTTGGATAGAAAGATGCAATTCGCAGTTTTCTAAACAGGAATTATCACGTGCCTTGGCTCAGAGTATCGGGAAGAAAATAGATATTGTCTGTAGCGACGGCGAAGAGTACTCCGGCTATATATTTGAATATTCTCTAGCAGAGGATTCAGATATAGGCGAAGAAAGCATAACATTAGCTCCTATAGGTAAGGATTTTCAGGTAGAGATCCCAGTTAAGGATATGGTTATTTTTTCAGTTGATCAAGACTATAAATCTTTTGAATAAGGGACTGGTTGGTGAAAGGAGTTGAGTCTATGCATGTCCAGAATGAGCGTGAGAAATTGATTGAGCAATATCAAGCAGAGACAGATAAAGAAAAGAAGCATGAGCTCCGTAAAAAGATATCAGATATGGAAATGAAGGCTGTATATGGAGAACGAAATGCAGGAAGATTTACGTACCCGTACAAATATCCTGATGAAGAAAAACAGTAGGATAAGACCATTCGCGTAGGCTTAAATTCAAAGATTCCAGTATAAATCTATCCATCCCCGGGAGTCGGGCAGGGGTTGGGGTCGGAATGGTACCATAATAAAAAACTAAAAAAGCCGCTATCAAAAGGCTTCATACAAAAACTTATAAACCTCGAATCGTGAAAAATCACGGTTCGGGGTATTTTTTTGCAAATTTTTAAAATCCTGTTTCGGATTAGCAAGGCTCATGTCCCACATAACTTACGAAGGGCGAAGGATGTCCTACCAAAACGAAAGGAGAAAACGGATATGGGCTATACACATGCAATCGACTCACTTAAAGGAGTCCTCATCACACTGGGTACCTCAATCGGCGCAGTTATGCTGGTTTACGGCGGCATCAAGTTTGCAATGGCTTTTCGTCAGATGGATCAGCAGGGCGAGCACCAGGCAGTTTACTCGGTGGTAGCAGGCGGCGTGCTTCTTGGGCTTGGAGCACTCGTGGCAGTTTTAACTTAAAAAGGGAGGTTTGTGATGGAAACAGTTGTAAAAGCACTCTATAACGCTTCCTTCACTATCTGGAACACCCTGATGGGTCTTGCCATGACGCTATTTTCCACAAGTCCGACGAGTGCGGCAGGTGGCTCACCTTACGGAACGGTGCATTCGCTCTATAACAGCATCTCAGCGGCTACCATTCCCATAGCCACCTGCTTTTTCGTTATAGCGATCTATAAATCGGTGGTAACTTCTCCGCCGGAACAGCAGGCGCAGCGGTTTTTAATGGATGCGGTCAGATACTGCATCATCTTATTTGTTGCAGCGCATCTGTGGGAAATCCTTGGCTACATCATAGAGTTTTCAGATGGAATTACATCAAGCCTTGGAACGGCAAGCGGCTACACACTTTCGATGGGAGGAGATTTGGAGAGGATAATCCATGACTCATTAGAGCTACCGGAGTTTGAACTTTCGGGAGAGTGGATAGGAAAACTCTTTGAAGCGCTTGGCTGCGCAGCACTTCTACTTATCGGCGGAGTAGTCCTTGTACTTGTGATGGTTGCCAGTTGCCTTTCCATTATCAGTTCTGCATTTCAGAGAATCTTAAAGCCACTTATCATCATGCCATTTGCAGGAATAGCGGTAGCAATGGGTGCAGGAGGTCATGAGATTGGAAGATCAATGCTTCAGTTTTTAAAGACCTTCTTTGGCTTTTGCATCTCTGGAGCAATGATGGTGGTCATCATAAAGACAGGCTGCACCTTATGTACAGACCTTGTAAGTGCAGGGCTTTCCGGTGGAAGTGATATTGAAAACTGCATCATGATGACGGTTCAGGCATCTATCACACCGATTGTGATAGCAGGCCTTGTAAGAGGAACAGATTCAATCATAGCAAGGATGCTGTAGGAGGTTTAGTTATGGCACAGATGGAAAGAAACGTAAATTTAGAGGAAATAGACTCAGATGCGCTCTTTGGGATTGATGCACTGAAAGGTCAAAGCATCTTGCAGAAGATCATCTTCTTTACCTGCCTTGGAGCAGGGATTGTAGCAAATGTATGTATGCCGATGTTTCTTGGAACGCCAAGAGCGGTATGTATCTTCATATTTCTTGGACTTATCCTTATCGGCATTGCCTTTGGGTGTAACTATACTCAGGACATGACATACGGAAAGTACATGTATTGCTACTTTTTTAAGCCGGTAAAGACCCTGCGGTATGAATCCACAGAAGATATCGGGCGCATCAAGAAAAAGGCAGAAGAGCTTAAAAAGGAAGAGGAGCTGCTTCTTAGAAAGGAAAGGGAGGCAGATCCGAAAGCACAAAGAAAGCTCCTTATTAAGCTTCTTGCATTTGTTCTTGTCTTGGTAATAGCGGTCGTATCAGCACTTATCTATGTAAAGGCTGTGCGTCCTGTAAGTTACCACCATGAAGTAATAGAGAAAACGGAGGTAAATAGTGAACAGGGAAACTGAACTTAGAACCCTTGCCCTAACACTTGTAGAAGAGTTTTACGAGAACCATACACTCTTTCCTTCCTTTGGCTGATTCTCTTTC
>JAEEGJ010026185.1_pt1 | contig 11856 bp, 9 predicted proteins | sample 8958761 | NCBI WGS metagenome assembly JAEEGJ01 (sample SAMN16246546, study PRJNA631951) | gut metagenome | biome: gut microbiome; feature: rumen; material: RS-attached | host: Bos | place: Iran: Karaj | collected 2018-10
AGCCCGTGAAAACGCCCGCTGCGTCCGCGAAAGAATTTCTTCGGAACTGTGGATTGCCATCAACCAGTTTTACTTGAAACTGAACGACCCCGAAATGCCTAAAGAAGCATTGGCTGGTCCACACGCTTTTTACAATAGCGTCAAGGAGTTCAGCCAGCTTACCGCGGGCATCATTCAGGGGACAATGAATCACGACGTGACATGGAACTTCACGCATCTCGGCACTTTGCTCGAGCGAGCCGACCAAACTTCGCGTATTTTGGACGTCAAGTACTACATATTGCTTCCGGACGTGAGCATGGTGGGCATGGCGCTCGATACCGTGCAATGGAACGCCGTTCTGAAAAGCGTTGGTGCATACGAAATGTTCCACCGCCGCAATTCGAACGTGACGCCGCACAACGTAGCAGAATTTCTATTGCTCACCGAAGACTTTCCGCGTTCGTTGCGTTACTGCCTAGAAAAAGCGGAGCAATGCCTAAAAAACATTGCCTACCCCATAAAAAGCAAGGCAGAATCCATCCGCCTCTTGGGAAAGTTGCGTTCTGACATTGCGTTTACCACCATCGAAGAAATCATCGACCAGGGGCTTCACGAACAGATTGAAAAAGTCCAGATTCGACTAAACGAACTCGGCAATCAAATCTGGAAAGATTTTTTCTGCTAAAAATTTCCATTACACTCAAATAACAATGGCGGGGTTCGGCCCGCCATTTTTCTTCTGCTAAAAGAATTGGTCTTTTTTTCGTATTTTGGGGTAAAAAGTTACAACGTTCTCAATAATATTCTCATTTTTCACAACAAAAAACTGTAAAAAAATCAAAAAATAATCTCTTATATTCGAAAAACCAGCATATATTATGAATGGTGTGAGGATGTACCTTAAATATAAGGGAGTTTTATGCAGAGAAAAACTCTACATTTAGCTTTGGCATTATTTGGAATGATTTTTTACGGTTGCACCGATGACAACGGGACCGATATTGATTTTTTTGCAGAAAACGAAGAAATTTCCAGCGACAGCGCTATAACAGCTGATTCCGACAGTTCCGGAGATACTAATAGTCCGTCCCAACTCGGCACACAATCTTCTAATTCAAAATCTTCTACATCCCGCAAAAAATCCAGTTCGTCGAGCGTTTCTAGCTCAGCCGACACGACAAGCGAAAAAGTATTGAGCAGTTCAAGCAAAGTCGCGCCAAAAGATTCGACGGATGTCGAAGCAAACAGTTCAAGTGCAACGGTTCCAAGCGATTCGACAGTCAGTGCAAGCTGTTCCAGCGCCATTAGCACCGCTAGTTCCAGTGCAGTTGCAGGTTCATCCGCGGCCCTCCCCCTCTCCAGCTCTACAATTCCGGCAAGCAGTTCTGCCGCAGCCCCTTCGAGTTCTGCCACGGTACTTTCAAGTTCTGCGAAGGTCAATTCTAGTGCGGCAACACCGGCTAGCAGTACAACAACACCTGTTAGCAGTGCAACGAAACCGGTCAGCAGCGCAACAGTACTCCCTTCATCCAATGCGTCCGTTCCTTCAAGTTCCTCTTTGGCAGAAACCTCATCGAGCGGCCTCAAGGAATACAACGACAATCACAAGCCCAAGGCGAGTGCTCTCCCAGCAGCAGGATTCTATTCAAGCCTCACCATTGAACCACTAGCCCCGCAAAAAGGCGGCGAAATCCGCTGCACATTCGACGGTTCCTTCCCCACCGTCAAATCGGAACAAATTGCAGAGGATTTGCACATTACCGAAAACACGGTTGTACGCTGTTCGGAATTCGTGAACGGAGAGGCGATGGACACCACGACGCAGACGTACTTCATCAACGAAAGCGTTTCGATGCCTGTCGTCGCCATTACTGTAAACCACCACGACATGTTCGACTCTACCGACGGCCTTTACGCCACAGGAAACATCAGCAAAGCTGGCGGCGGATTCGGAGGCGGATTTGGAGGCGGCATGTGGGGCGGCATGGGCGGAGGCAATAACGTCACCGACGACAACAACCCCAAATGCACCGAACCCTGCAAAGAGGCGAACTTCTGGAGCGACAAGGAACTCCCGGCCCACGTTGAATTTTTCGAAAACGGCAGCTCGTCCAAGACCAAGAACTGGGAAATCGATGCGGGCATTTCCATCATCGGAAACTGGAGCCGCTACAAGCCCAAAAAGAGCGTCGCCATCAAGATGGACAATGACCTCTACGGCGACAAGATTCTCAAATATTCTTTGTTCAAAACTCGCCCCGAAGCGAAGAAAATCAAATCGTTCAACTTGCGCAATAACGGAAACCGTTTCTGGACGGACTACATCGGTGACGCCATGATGACCGCCCTATTGGAAGGCACAGACGTAGATTACCAACGCAGTCGTCAAGTGGTCGTGTTCTACAACGGCGAATACTTCGGCATCCACGACATGCGCGAACGCTTGAACAGGCACTTTGTCGAAACGAATTACGGCATAGACGCAAAATCCATCAACATGATTAACATCAAGGGTTCGGAACTCGAAGCAAGCGGAACAAACGGTTCCTCGGTCACAGAATACCAGCAACTCGTGAGCGAAATCGGCAGTACAAAATATGCAGGCGAGAATAACGAAAAATACGAAAAGCTAAAGTCCAAGCTCAACGTCAACAGCTTCGCCCAGTACATGTTCGCCGAAATGTATTTCCACAACGGCGACTGGCCTACAAACAACGTACGCGCCTGGGGCGGAAACGGACACCCGTTCAAGTTTGTCGCGTTCGATACCGACCACGGATTCGGATTCACGCCGGGTATCAGCGGCTTTGATGTAGAAAATCAAAACATGTTCACCTGGGTGCTCGGAAACAACAACTCTGGCGGCATGTGGGGCGGCATGGGCGGCGGAGCCTCTGCAGGTCCTGGCACAATGCTCAAAAAACTCCTCGAAAATCCAGATTTCAAGCGGATGTTTATCAACAACGCCTGCATTTTGCTCAACAGCTACCTGACTTACGAAAAGGTGCAAAAGACTGTGCAATCCATGATGGCGACCATCCCCTCTTCGGAACAATCTCGTGACGAGCAGAGATGGCCGAGAACTCAGACAAACTTCAGGTGGACTCCGAGCGGAAACGACTTAATCGCCTATGCCAAGGGACGCAGCGAAACAATCAAAAAAGAAATGGCGGACTATTTCGATCTCGAAGATGAAGTCTCCGTGACCATCGCCGCAAGCGGGAGCGGTTCAGTACAAGTTGACGGAATGAAGCTTCCGAGCAAGAATTATCAATGCAAGTTCTTCAGCAACAACGAAATACTCTTGACGGCTATTGCTGAAAGCGGTGCGGTATTTACGGGCTGGTCCGACGGTTCTATCGAAAATCCGCACAAGGTTTTACCAAGCGAAGGCTTGACCATCAAAGCAATTTTTAAATAATTCAAACAACTGATGCCGGCACGGAGGCCGGCATGACAGACTTTTTATCCTGTTCGTTCCCGACAATGGAACGGCAGGATTTTTTTCATTTATACATTTTTTTATATTGTTCCTAAGCCATCCTCAAAGGAAACTATGCGTCACTTCTTTTGTTTTTTCATCTTGATTCTCGCAATCGCAATATCATGGGGATCCGACGATTTAGCCATGGCTCCAAATTTTGCACCTTTTGCGCTAGAAGCAAAGCAAATCGCCCCCGGAGCATCACATAAATTCACACTAACGACCACACAAAGTAAAGGTACTTTAGATAAAGACGATAACGAAAATGAAAAAGACAGCATCAAAGCTGCCGATTACTGTTTTAACTTTACTGTATTTCGTATAACCTGGCCTAAATTGGAAAACGCCCAAGGTGCAGAAAACTGGAGCGGGCATACTTTTGGCGGAGGATTTTTCTTGGATGCGCATTACTCCATTTTATTAAAATTAGGTATCACCCCGACAGTTGTCCAATGGCTTGGCCCAGTTTATCTCAGTGCCGCTTACGACCTCACATTCGGACGGTATTTCGGCACAAACGAGAAGAGGGAATTTCAAACAAAATACAGCGAAAACCAATTTACTGGAGCGTTCAATCTCGGTGGCGGAACGTTCGCATTCATGAACAATCACGGACTCGGCTTTGGAATTCACGGTGGCTTGCGGCAAATTCATCTCATCAACGCAAGAATTTCAAGAAAATATCCCGAACCATCCAAAGGGTTCCATGTGAACGACAAAATCTACTATTACGGTCTTGACCTTATCAGTTATTCAAACGCTCCATTGCTGAACGAAACCAATAGCAAAAGCCATTATAGTGTCCTCACTTCGTTCGAACTGGGAGTGCATTCCCTCAAGACTCCATTAGTTTATTGGAACATATCCCTGAGTTTACTCTTATGAAACACACTTTAAAGAAATTTTTGTTCCTGCTTTTGTTGGTACAGCTTGCCTCATGGCTTACCAGTTGCAGCGCTATCACGCGACCGCCAGCAGCCGCAGCTTTCATGGACAGCTACAACAACGACAAAGCGACCATGAGTTTTGCGTTCTCTTACTATGCCGGAGATTTAGAGAGAAGCCATGCAAGCGAATACGGAGCTTCATCAGAATGGTGGGGCGACATTCACATCACAAGGTACATTAGCGACGATTACTTTACTTTTGGATGGGGACTTCAATTTTTAACTCCATTTTTACAGAGCGGTTTTGTATCCCCTTATTTCGGCTTGACCGGATGGGCGAATTTTTGGTCTTTAACAGCGCTTCCCGTATCCAAATTCAACGATCCCGAAGACAAAAGTTTTCTGGACCATTATTCGGGCGGAGGCATGATTATCGAACAAATTCCGCTGAACGACTCATGGAAGCTAGGCCTAACCCAGCATATATCCAGAAACGGACGGGAAAATACAACTTACAATAATTTTTTCAACAGCAATCTAAAGATTCCCTCACCCCATCCTGTTTTCTATACAGAAATTGGCGGAGGGTTCTATGCGCACAAAAAAATTAACGATGACAGTAAGATTTCATTTGAATTTCGTTACGGTCGTGACATAGACGAAAAACGCAACCGTTTTGCGTTTACCATTGATTACTGGTTTTCAAGCACACCCATACCCTACGGCGGTAACGACATCATGAGAGCTTACGCACAGAAAAACATCGAAAAGATGACAAAAATGAATACCATAAATAAAGACAGTTTACACCAAACAAATACCAATTCAGACACGTTACATGCCATAAAACGTCAATGGTTCCGGCTACCGGACAGTTCTCAGACGATTTCAAATATTTATGCGCCACAAAAAAGCGTTGTCACCGTTACAAGCAAAGAAATTTGTTACAGCGAAGAAACTCATTCCGTTTGGCTAAAGCAAGATGTAGGCAATTTGTACTATCAAGTTTCTGAAGATTCCATCGACTATTGTGGTCCTGCGGTGTCAAAAAATATCGCTGCAGTTTCAGTTCTAGAAGGCGGCCTGTTCACTTTACTTGGATATCAGCTAACGCAAAATCCGATAGCAAGCATTGCACTCGGAACCACATCCGCAATTGGATTATGGGGATTGTTCAAGTTCGGATTTGATCCTGAAGAACTACAACCCAAAGTTTATCCCAAACTCTGTTCCGAAAAACACACCAAGGAACAAGTTATAGAATGGCTCAAGCAATATCCATGCAATGGTGTTTTTAAAACGAAAGAATTAAAAAAAATGAAATAGCAAGCCCTAAGCATTTTTTTTGAAATCAATAATGATTCCCCAAAATATTGCGATAAAAATATCTTTTAACGACATGCCAAAAATACCATAAGTAGCCAAAGTTTCATGATCACGGGATAAATCACAACAGCAAAAAACGACCCCGGCATAGCCGAGGTCGATTGATACATTTTGCCGAGAGAATTTTCTCGCCTATTTCGCTGTTTCGCTTGTGCTCAATAGGTAAGCGTCGATGAACGGTCGGATTTTTCCGTCAAGCACGCCCGCGGTATCCGACGTTTCTACGCCAGTGCGGAGGTCTTTTACCATCTGGTACGGCTGCAAAACATAACTGCGGATCTGGCTGCCCCATTCGACCTTTTTCTTTTCGGCCATGCGGGCATCGCGTTTGGCTTCTTCTTCAAGGCGGTAGTGTTCCGCAACCATGGTCTTGAGCATTTTATAGCAAGTTTCGCGGTTCTGGATTTGGCTGCGTTCCGTCTGGCAGCTCGCCATGATGCCTGTCGGCAAGTGGGTCATACGCACGGCGGAGTCCGTCTTGTTGATGTACTGGCCGCCGGCACCGCTACTGCGGTACGTATCCACGCGGACTTCTGTCATGTCGAGGTCGAACTCGATATCTTCATGTTCCGGGTACAGATAAACAGCCGTAAAACTCGTATGGCGGCGGGCATTCGCATCGAACGGACTGATACGCACCAGACGGTGGACGCCGATTTCTGAACGGAGCAAACCATAAGCGTTTTCGCAAGTGACTTCAATCGTTGCACTCTTGAGGCCGGCATCTTCAGCTTCCTGGAAATCCACGACCTTAAAGTCCATGTTTTCGCGTTCAAAGAAGTGCGTGTACATGCGGAAAAGCATCAGCGCCCAGTCTTGCGACTCCGTGCCGCCAGCACCTGGATGGATGGACATGAGGCATGCGCAAGCATCGTCCGGGCCGTTCAGCATCTTCTTGAATTCCATTTTCTCCACGCGGGCCTTGAGTTCCGCGATATCGGATTCGAGCGTCGCTGTGAGGTCTGCGGATTCCTCGTCTTTGCTCATTTCGTAGAGTTCCGCGAGATCGTCGCAAGTCTGGGAAACTTCTTTCCAGGAATCGATAAGCCCCTTGAGGTTCCCAATCTTTTTCATCATGGATTGCGCCTTCTCCTGATCGTTCCACAGGTTCGGGTCGCTGGAATCCTTTTCAAGGACGTAGAGTTCTTCGGTCTTTGCCTCTAAGTCAAAGATACCCCCAGAGTTTATCAATGCGGCTACGCAATTCGATAAGCCCAGTATGTGTAGTGTTGAACATAAGTGATTAGTGGTTGGTGGTTAGTGGTTAGTGCTAAATAAAGGAGATGCCCGATCAAGTCGGGCATGACACAGTGCGGCGGTGCCGCGATTATAGGGCCTAAAACCTAAACCCTATTACCTAATACCTATTTTCCGATTGCCTGAGGCGGTTCGTACTTCTTGTCGAGGTACTGCACCTTGTAAGCCTTGCCAAGTTCGTCGAGGTAAGCCTTGAGCTTAGCCTGACGTTCCTGCTCGGCCTGCACGCGGAGAATGTAATCGATCTGGTGCTTGTAGCTATCGAACTTGCCATCGTTCTTTTCGGTGAGCATGAAAATAGACACGCCATCGTTTTCCGTAATAACTTCAGAAATGTCACCAACTTTGAGCTTGCCCACAGCCTTGGCAAAAGCAGCACTCTTGGACTTGGCGAGGAACTTGTTCATGATGCCGCCAGTCTTCTTGGCTTCCTTGTCGTCGCTGTACATGGCAGCGAGCTGGGCAAACGTAGCCTTCTTGGAACGGACCTGAGCAGCAAGACCCTTCAGCATGTCCTTGGCGTCACTAATTTCTTGAGCGCTTTTGCCCTTCGTAGAGATGAAGATGCGAGCGCCGCTGATGGTGTCGTTGATGGCGACTTTAGTCTTGTTGAGTTCCCAGAAAGCCTGAAGTTGCTTTTCGGTCGGCGCTTCAGGATACGGAACCTTCTTCTCAAGAATCTTTTCGCTCTTGAGCTGATCTTCAATCTTGGACTTGAACTGGGCCATCGTCGTGTTGGACTTCTTGAGTTCCTTCTGGAAAGCTTCTTCGCTTGGGAACTGTTTCTTGAAAAGAGTCGTCAAGCTATCGACCTTGGAAGCCTCAACCTTGATGCCCATTTTCTTGGCTTCGAGCTTGATGAGTTCCTGACCCACAAGATTATCCACAACCGCATAGCGCAGTTGAGTCATCATTTCGTCCGTCAACTTCTGACCTGGAGCCTGCTGAGCACCGAGCATCGTTGCAAGACTATCAATTTTACCCGCAGAAATACCGGTCTTTTCGACGCGGATGACATCCATACTTTTCGTATTCAACAATTGAGCAGAGGCAATACCTGCTGTAAGAAGCACAGCAGCAGCACCACGAGAAATAAGTTTAAGAGACATTATTTATCCTTTTATAAAAATTCAAGGGTTTTAAAATTCAAGGGTTAATATAGAAAACTTGAAACAAGCAAACACCTCATTAACGTGATTTTACGCAAACAAAACAATCTTCTTACAAAAAAGTGCAGTTAGGGTTTGATTTTTCTAAATTAATACACATGAAAAAGATTAAAGTATATACGTTGCAAGGCAAGTGGACCGGGGATTTCGAGTCCAATAATAAATGGTACAAGGATGAGGCTCTCAAGCTCAAGGGCAAGGAAATAGACCTTTTGGTACTCCCAGAGCTGTTCCACACACCGTATTTCCCGTTCGAGGAAAACGCGGACTTTTTTGATTTAGCGATTGAAAAGGACCATCCGATTGTCGCCGAATGGCAAGCAATAGCAAAGGAACTGAACGCCGTTGTCGTGTTCCCGTTCTTTGAGAAACGAGCCCGCGGCATCTATCACAACTCGGCATTCGTCTTTGAACGTGACGGCAGCATCGCAGGGCTTTACCGCAAGAGCCACATTCCCGATGATCCGGCCTTTTACGAGAAGTATTACTTTATTCCTGGCGACACCGGATTTGAACCCATCAAGACTAGCGCAGGGACGCTCGGCGTGCTCATTTGCTGGGACCAGTGGTTCCCGGAAGCAGCCCGCATCATGAGCCTCAAGGGCGCAGATGTGTTAATTTATCCAACCGCCATCGGCTGGATGGACTGCGAACCCAAGGAAATCTACCCGCGTCAGCAAGATAGCTGGATGACGGTCATGCGCGGACATGCGATTGCGAACCGCACGTTCGTAATTGCCGCAAACCGCTCGGGCGTCGAAGGACACCTCACGTTCTGGGGTACAAGCTTCGTCGCAGCTCCAGATGGTTACATTTTGCAGAAGTGCGATCCGGAATTCTTGGGTGCAAGCTATGTCGAGCTCGACCTCGCCGAAACCGAGGAAAATCGCCGCTGGTGGCCGCATTTCCGCGACCGCCGCGTGGATTTGTACAAGGACATCCTCAAGATTTGGGCGGACTAATTAAGCTATGGGGTCGTGCCTTTGGCACTTTGGGCACGCTACGCGTTGAGAAATGAGCAAAGCATTCCTAAAGGCCTGTCATTCTCGACTAAGCGTAGCGCAGAAGGGAATCCATACATGAAACGGAAATATTTATGGATCCCGTCGCTACGCTCCAGTATGACAAGTCTCTAAGCAAATAAAAAAGGAATTTAATCCATGACGAAAAATTCTATTCGTTACCCGGCGGAATGGGAAAAGCAGAGTGCTACATGGCTTGCTTTCCCGCACAACAAAAAGAATTGGTATGGTGAACGCGGCGAAAAAATCCGCTGGTTTTATGTTGAGTTGATCCGTACAATCACTCAATTCCAACCCGTAAACGTGCTCCTTCCGACCAAGAATTTTTTGACCGACGAAGAAATATCAGCACTTGCCGACCGCCCGTTCCCGGCAAACTTTGTCATCATGAAAACAAACGACATTTGGATTCGTGACTACGGGCCGTTTTTCCTCAAGAAAGATGTACAAAAGGGGCATAAGAAGGTTATTGTCGAGACAAGCTTTAATGCTTGGGGTGCAAAGTTCCCGCCATGGGGACTAGACAATTCCATCCCCCAAAAAATTGCTGAAAAAACAAAATGCCCTCTTGTAAAGAGCATTCCTTACATTTTCGAAGGCGGCGCAATCGAAGTCAACGGAGACGGGCTCGGAATCACGACAGAAGATTGCCTCGTCGGTAAAAACCGCAACGATTCAAAAGATTTAAAAAAAGTTGTAAAGGCGCTCTGCAACGCATTCGGACTTAAAGAATTGCTCGTATTACCGCACGGTTTGCACGGAGACCACACGGACGGACACATCGACAATGTAGCCCGCTTTGTCGCGAAAGACCGCATTGTCATGTGCATGACCGAAAACAAGCACTCTCCTAACGCCCCGATTTTATGCGAAGCAAAATTCATTATCGAAAAATGGCTCAAACGGCACTATGAAAGCGCCCAAGTCGATACACTTCCGCTGCCGCCGCAACGAGTGCTTGATGATGGACAAATTCTCCCTGCATCGTACATGAACTACATTTACGTAAACGGCGGACTCATTTTCCCGAAATACAAGAGTCCGAACGATGCTGTTGCAAAAAAATACTTCGAGAGCGTTTATCCGGACCGCAAGGTCATCGGTATTGATTGCCGCACCGTGATTGAAGAAGGCGGCAGCCTCCACTGCATGAGCAAGCACGAATCAGAATAGTGGTTAGTGGTTGGTGGTTAGTGGTTAGTGGTTAGGATTGCAATTAGAACGTTCCTTTTACATCCCTGTTTACTAACCACTGTTTACTAACCACTTTTCTTTGCTTTCGCGATGGCTTCTTTCGCTAGTTTATCTACAAGTTCGTTCCACTTGACGCCGGTATGTGCGGCAACTTTTTCAAACTGGACCCTGTGAAGGTAAGGTTTGGCGGCAGCAACGTACATCTTCGCGATATTGCTCTTTGCCTGCCATTCACCCTTGGCCCAACGTGCAATGCCTTCATAGTCATGACAAATGACGCCATTCATATCGTGCGCATCCAGCCAACGCATCGCCTGGAAAGAGGCCATCACTTCACCATCGATATTGCGACTTTCTGCATCGAATGCCGTGATTCCGGAACCACGGGCAAGTTCCTTGTCGTCTTCGGTTACGACAAACGCCCACCCCGCCGGTCCAAATCCCGGCGAAAATGAACCATCCACAAAAACGCGGATACCATCAGGGGCAGGGGTTTCCATCCCATCAAGCCAAGCCTTCGCTTCGTCACGGGTTGCAAACGACTTAAACAGGACTCCCTTGACTCCATGCGTTAATTTTTCGCATTCGGTCCACGTGGTCACGATTTTTTTTTCATTATCGCTTTTTACAGCATAGAACTTTTGTTTCGGCATGGCGCAAATTTAATATATTTTCATCGTTATAAAAAATAGGAGTCCCTTTGTTTTCTTCACCGTATTTTGCCGACGACAAGCAGTTTTATCCGATGCGCTTGCTTTTTTGGAAGCCTCTACTGTATCGGTGGTTTTTGTTCAAGGCCGGGAAAATCAAGAATTCAAAACAATTCTCTTTCCCGAAATCGTTGCAAGACCGCGAGAAAACAGTGTTCTTTGTCCCCGAAGACAAAAAAATTGCAAAAGTCATCGTAGATGAACTTCCTTCGGATTGTTTCAAGTCCATTTTGTTCGTTGCCCACGGCGATTTGGAAATCATCTTTTCAAAGAAAAAAGCGACTGTCACGTACTATACCGATAAAGGTTGCCGTTACGGAGAACCGCTGTTTGAAAAGCTTGAATACCAAATAAAAAATTTTGCACCTCTTGCTTGCATCTATCCAGGGCCTTACAAGCCGCAATTTTTGTACCTCGCGCTTGTAAGCGGAGCTTCACTGCGGGCCGGATTTGATTGCGTCCACGAGTACCCGTTTTTGAACATCAGCCTCCACCAGCTCAAGACGATTTCCCCGGCAAGGATGATGGCTCGCTATTTCACAAAAGATGAAAAGGACTCTAAAGAATCCAAGGATGCCAAAGGCTAGCCATGCAAAAGTATTCGACCATCATCACTGAAAATGGCGGCTATGCGGACCTGCACATGCACACCAAGCTTTCCGACGGAACGCTCTCGGTCGATGAACTGCTCATGCTTTGCAAACGCAAAGGGCTTCGCTGCATTTCCATCACGGACCACGACAACTTGGACAGTTACAAACTCGC
>JAEEGJ010026193.1_pt1 | contig 11853 bp, 13 predicted proteins | sample 8958761 | NCBI WGS metagenome assembly JAEEGJ01 (sample SAMN16246546, study PRJNA631951) | gut metagenome | biome: gut microbiome; feature: rumen; material: RS-attached | host: Bos | place: Iran: Karaj | collected 2018-10
AAAGAATAGAGTCTGTAATTGCTCTTGGGAAGATTGTAATCAAAATAGAACAAATCGTAATCGTTTCCAAGTTCAGACTCATACTTGACATTTTCGCAAAAATCAATCTTTTCTTTTTTCCCGTTATTCTTTCTCCTGGTGCACGATACTTTGACTTGTTTTTCAGAAAATATGAGCAACTCAATGTGCGCGCCTGAAGGTGTAATTGTGTATGAACCGTCGCCGTTATCTTTTATAAACTCGTCCGGATGGTCACAAACTCCTCCATGAGAAATCTCCTCTCCTGACTCGTCGTACTTTATTGTTTCCGTATAACTGTATCCTCCGTAAAGACCGTCCGAAAGCTTCGCAATCTTAAGATAATCATAGGAGGCTCTGCCAAGAGAATAAGTCGCTTTGTAGACACCGTCAAACTCAAAATTGACGGGTTTTACGAATTTAAGGCGGTCCAAGCCCGTAAATATTTCCAAAGTATTCGTGTTGTACTTTGGAATATCATCTACATACATCTTCGCAGAAGATGAAGAATTCATATCTTCATTGCCACCAAAAAGCATATAGTCAGCATATTTGACAGGATCTGAGCCTGCAGGAAGCACCTCAAAATCTCCGCAAAGTATCGTGTCTCCTTTATCCGCATAAATTCCATATCCGCCTTCATCATTTTCACACTCTGTGTAGAAAGAAAAGCGTGCGGGCTCCATATCGACGGCCTTTACGTTTTCTCCGAAATACTCTCGCATCATATCGGCAGCAATATCCCTGGCGCTCTCGTAATCATAGCCTAAGTACATGTTATTGTTATGATAGTCATACATATACTTATACTCTTCACCCTGATACGTATACTCGCCTTCTATTACTGCAAAAAGATTTGCGTAGTCGCCATATGCTTCCCCTCTTTTTACCTTAGCCTCAGGAAGATTGTTTTCAAACCACAGTTCTGCATCACATGCATGCTCTTTTGTTATCTGCTTTTTTCTTTCCTTGCTAAAACCCGGCGGTATGCACGCCGACAGCGTTAAAGAAACCATTATCAAAATTATCAGACTTATTATTGTTTTCTTCATACCTACTTAACCCTGGGGGACGGTGGTGTTGGTTCATTCTATTATGACAGTGTATTCGTTGTTATCTTCTTTCGGTGAACCGATCTCGGAATAGACTTTATATTTACTCTTCGAAAGATTTATGTCGTTAAAGAACGAATCGTAATCCTTTCCAAACTCCGACTCGTACTTCCAGAACTCATCATAGAGCACCTTTTTCTCTGTTCCGTCATATGTTTTGAACGTTCTCGATACTTTGACCTTTTTCTTTGAAAAGATAAGTATGGAAGCTTTATCACCGGGGAGTTGGAATGTGTACGAACCGTCGCCGTTATCTTTTACGAACTCCGCCGAATCGTCATAAACTCCCTCATGAGCGGTCTCCGCTCCCGATTCATCGTAAGAGACTCTTTCCGTGTAATAGTAGCCCCCGTAAAGATCCTCCGATATCTTCACAAGTCTGAGATGATAGTAGTTTGCCGCATCAAAAGAATAGGCCACTTTGTAAACACCGTTAAACTCAAGGTCGGCGGGTATTACAAATTCAAGATTGCGCACACCTTTAAACACCGACAGAGTATTTGTATTGTACTTCGGAAGGATATCCACAAACATCTTCGCAGAAGAATAATATGTGCCTTCAAAGCCCTCGGTGAGCATTATGTTGGCATATTTAAGCGGATCGGAACCCGCCGGAAGCACGGTAAGACCGTCACAAATTATAGTGGCACCTTTTTCGCTCGAGCCGTATTGTCCGCCGTTGTCATTTTCACACTCAGTGTAGAAAGAAAACTTTGCCGGATTCATATCGATAGCTTTTACATTTTCGCCAAAATACTCGCGCACGGCATCCGCGGCGATCTCCTTGGCACTTTCATATTCATAACCTAAGTACATGTTGCCGTTATGATAGTCGTACATGTACTCATATTCCTGACCCTGATACTCGTAGTTACCTTCTATTACGGCAAACAGGTCTCGAGAATCGGTATACGCTTCTCCGCTTTTCACCTTAGCCTCGGAAAGATTGTTCGAAAACCACAACTTCGCCTCACCGGCATGTTCTTTTGTGATCTGCTTTTTTCTCTCCGTCGTGTATCCCGGCGGCTTGCAGGCAGACAGCGTTAAGGAAACCAATATTAAACTAAGCAAGCAAACGATTGTCTTTTTCATACCTGTATTATATACCAAAATTGGACCAGGGGGACGGTGGTGTTGGTTCATTTTTTGAAAAATGAACCAACACCACCGTCCCCCTGGTCCAAAATCACGAGCCGGTAGATCTGTAGTAACGCATTCCGCGATGAAACAGAGCAGTCATGATGAAAAATACCGCTGCCCCGGAAAGGGGCGTCACAAACACGGTCCATATCGGCCAGCCATACAAAGGCTTACCGAGTATCCAGGCTGCGGGCACATGCATAGTCAATGCAAAAGGTGCAAAAACCGTAAACAACACCCGAAGAGGCCCCGGATAGATGTCTATGGGGTATTGACAGGCACTTCTTCCGCCGTAAGTAATGGCATTTACCAGCTCCACCGATTTAACGCTGTGAATGCAAAAGATCGATTCTATCATGAAAAGCCCCAGTATAAGAAGGCAGCTCATTGCAACGGATTCGGCAAGCGCCAGCACTTTTACGATATCCCAGCTGACACCGGACATCCTGCTTCCCAAGATGAGCGCCGTCACACCCACCGCGATGCATGTGATACGTCTCGGATCCATGCCGCTGCACAAAACCTGCGTAAGCACGCCTCTTGGGCGCAACAGAATGGTGTCCAGTTTTCCTGTTCTGACCATGGACGGGAAGTCCCCCGTTATGCCTCTTCCGAAAAATTCCGTTATGTAAAAAGAAACCGACATCATACCAAAGAAGAAGAAAAGATTTCCCCCGCTCCAGCCTTTAAGTTTTTCAAATCGATCCACCACAAGAACGATGACCATCATCTCTCCCGCTTCCATGACAAGCTGCGCCAGCGTCTGCATTACAAAAGATGCGGGGTACTGAAGATGGCTTCTGAGGAGCATTCCCATGGATCTTATGTACAATTTAACAGTATCCATATCAACCTCCCTGCACTATCATTCGTTTTTTATTCCTGCTCCAAAGATACATTCCCAAAGTAACGAGCACAACCGTCCAGAAAAGTTGTATCGTTATGATCTTAAACGCTTCGCTCACGGGATATTCGCCCGTATAAAGGCGTATCGGTGCATCGAGCAACTGCGAGTAAGGAAGCACTTTTATCACCTTCTGCCATCTGTCGGGAAAAAGCGTCAAAGGAAGAAGATTTCCCGAAAAAGTTACCATCAAAAGGTTTAACATCGCTTGGATGCCTCTTGGGTCGAGCGTCCTCATCGTAAACGCCATCGTAATGTTTTCAAGCGCGCACATGCATAAAAGGCCTATCACCAGTGCCACCATGCCGGCCAAAAGCCCTGGCACAGACTGCGGAATCACAATTCCCCACCCCTTTGGCAAAAGTGATGCAAACACGAGCATGGGAATGCCTCTCATAAGGCTGCCCATAAGTTTTTGCGCCATTATCCTTACATAGTAGAAGCCGTACATATCAACGGGCCTGCACATATCGTAAGAGATGTCGCCCGATCGTATCTTGTCCAAAAGATCGGGATCGCTTGCGACGAGCATCCTGAAAAACGACTGCTGCAGCCACACGTATGTTGCAACGTGTTCTATCGGGATCGCCTGCGGTTTGCCCGCGTAGAGCGCTCTGTAGAGGGCCACAAGAATAAGCCCGAAGAAGACCTGACATACGATACCGCCAATCATCGCCCCTCTGTATTGGAGCTCCATTCGAAGCCTCATCTTAAAAACGGTAAAGTATGCTCTCATAGATCCAACTCCTTGTACATCGCTGCGATCAGATGATCTATGTTCTCAGGTTGAAGAGTCATCTCACTTATCGTGCCCGCATCCTGCAAAGCCGCCAAAAGTCGCGCCGTCGGTAGTTCTTTGGGACAATAAGTTAAAAAGAACTCGTTTTCGTTTTGCGTTACCGTAACGCCCTCCGGAAGCGTGAGCGAAGAAGTGCCTCCCTCATATTTAACGCTTACCGTTCTTACCGTATCGAATCTCTCAAGAAGATCCGGAAGTTTTCCGTCAAACAGTTTCTGCCCGTGGCCCAGTACCATTACTCGGGAACAAAGCGCCGCTATGTCTTCCATATCATGGGTCGTTAACATTATCGTGGTTCCGTTTTCTTTGTTCTCCCATTTAAGGAAATCTCTTAATGCGATCTTACTTACCGCATCAAGACCTATCGTGGGCTCGTCAAGAAACAAAAGCTCAGGCCTGTGAAGAAGCGATCCGCAAAGTTCGGCACGCATGCGCTGTCCCAGGCTCAAAAGTCTCAGAGGAGTCCTCATCAGTTCTTCCAGCTGCAGCGCGTTCTTAAGTTCCTTAAGCCTTTTCTCGTAATCTCCCGATGAGAGCTTATAGATGTCCTTTAGAAGCGAGAAACTGTCAATTATGGGCACATCCCACCAAAGCTGGCTTCTCTGCCCGAATACGACGCCTATGTGCTTAACGTACTCTTTTCTGTCAACCCAGGGCACTCTGCCGCCTACATTCGCTTTTCCGCCGTCGGGAGTAAGGATACCCGAAAGTATCTTTACCGTCGTGGACTTACCCGCACCGTTCGGTCCGATATAACCCACCAGTTCGCCCTTCTCAACGGAAAAGGAAACACCCTTAAGCGCTTCGACGGTCTGCTTTTCTCTAAGCAGCTTTCCTTTTTCACGCTTCTTTTTGACGGTGAATGTCTTCTTCAGACCGTCAACTTCAATGTAACTCATACTCTACCCTCACTTTGTTTTTCGATTTTAAGGTGCGAGTACTCATCATACATCGTATTTGCCGATTCCGTCAAGACGTTCTTTTTGAAGCCCTTTTTCGCGACTTAAGTATCTCAGCTCATATAAGCCCTACATGCTTTTTCCAATTTAATAAAGTCGTTTGTTCTTTTAGATAAAGAGGAGCCTTCTCCGTTATTAATCTTATGGCTATAAACAATAGCTGCATTTTTCAATATCCGATTTTTTTGTCTGTTAATCTCTCTGTTCTCAGCCTGCAATAAGAATTTATAATGAGGGTCTTTTGTTCTGTTAATATCAACCAGATTAAACATTCCTTCAGGAACAGGAATCATATTATTAATATTAATAACTGCATAGTCTTTGATTTTTATGAAATCAACCGCTTCCTGCATTTTCTCATGTTTGGGTTTAAAAGAAGATAATGGAGCAAAGTATTTAAACCCCTTAATTTCCAAAATAATACCTATGTATTTCCTTAATGCTTTTTCCCCTTCAGAACAAAAAATGTGCTCTTGAAAATCGGATAAGAATCTTACATAGTTTGAATCAATTTCATATATTTTTAAACTGTACATATTCCTCCAACAAAAAACAGGGACAAGAATACTTGTCCCTGCTAATAACTTGCTCACTTATAAGGCTGTGCATCACCTGCTCTTAACTCGCTCATTTATAAGGCTGTGCATCACCTGCTTACCTATAGTATACACAAATGGACAAATCATTCAAGTGTCAGATTGGCATGGAGCCATATATGGATCTATCTCCCTATCCTCAATAAATTCCATAATATTGCAAGTCGTATTGGACAATACTTTTTTATATTTATTACAATCACTCTCTCCGGCCACAAATGCGACTTTATCCACCACCATATAATCGCTACCCTTTTCGGTAATCACTTCAAGAACATCTCCGGGAATAACCGGCGTATCCAACGTATATTCCCATATATATGTTTTTTTCTTTTTCCCTCGAAATATTCCGTCTTTGATTATTATATGCTGTCCCGATACAACTTTTTTTATTGGTTGATTCGATCTAACTCTTATAATATTGGGATTGTCCCCTGTCTCCTTTGCAATCAAATAGGTTGTAAATCCTGCCCTTATATTATTATTTTCATCTACAACAATTTCATGAACATATTCTTTATTCTGCTTATAATATTTATAATATCGTGTAAATTTAGGCACGGAAACAGCTGACATCCCGGAAACATTTATTGATTCCAATTCGCAAGCATTTGTATTAGTACCAACAAATACGCTGGGATTATAATTTTTGATTATTTCATCGTTCATTATTGCATCGGAAGCAGTATAGAAAGATTCATCTCCGTCAACCCCTTCGTTAGGTATATACATATTCATAATACCTGAATACTTCCAACCATGCTCTAAAAGAACTCTGTCTATTCGCAAGATAATCGGATATATGCTATATCTATCCTCTTTTTCCGCATCCAAAATAACACTAAGCGTATCCTTCATAAGTACCCTCCTCAATTTTTCCCATAATTATCCTTGCGCACGGATCATCTATTTGGTAGAATATAACCATTGGTTACTATAAATTATCATAACCAATGGTTATTGTCAATAAGGAGTTACATATGTATTTGAATCCTCAACGATTGATTTCTGTCCGTGAATCAATGGGATTAAACAAGGCAGAAGCAGCAAAAATATTGAATATGTCAGCAATGGGATATGGCCGATACGAAAGTGGACAAAGATCTCCTTCTTATCAAACAATTAGTTTTATGGCCCAATCTTTCAATACTTCTATAGAATATCTCTGTGGTGTAACATCTGATTCCAGTCCGGAGACAATATTGATTGATAAAAACACAGACGCAAGCATATATGAGTTGGTTGATTCTTTAAAAAAGGATGACGAAATAGCCAATCGACTCTTATCATATTTTAATGAATTGAAGACAAAAAAATGGACTCCATAAAAGGAGTCCATTTTTTGTATCATTATCTCTTTGAAAACTGCTGAGCCGTTTAGAAAACAGTCCGGTGGACTGTTTTTAGGCGAAGCCTTCAAGCTTTGCTTGAAGGAACCTCTGTTTACAGAGGTTCTTACAACAAAAAAATCCCTCCGCAAATGCGGAGGGATGATTTTGTTGTAATTATCTCTTTGAAAACTGCGGTGCTCTACGCGCTTTCTTGAGACCGTACTTCTTTCTTTCCTTCATACGAGGATCTCTTGTTAAGTAACCGGCCTTTTTAAGTACAGGTCTGAAGTCTGCATCTACGGTAAGAAGTGCTCTTGCGATACCGTGACGAACAGCTCCTGCCTGGCCTGTGAATCCGCCACCCTTTACAGTGATGACTGCGTCATACTTATCAACTGTTTCGGTAGCTACGAGAGGCTGACGAACGATAACCTTTAAGGTCTCAAGACCGAAGTAATCGTCGATGTCTCTTTTATTGATTGTGATATTTCCCTTACCGGGAACTAAGTAAACACGTGCGATAGAGGACTTTCTTCTACCGGTGCCATAATACTTTACTGCTTTTGCTGCTTTAGCCTTAGCCATTGTCTTATTCTCCTTTCAGTCCTCTTAGAATGTCAATACTTCAGGCTTCTGAGCCTCATGCTTGTGATCAGGTCCTGCGTATACGAAAAGCTTCTTGAGCATCTGACGACCCAAAGGTCCCTTGGGAAGCATTCCCTTTACTGCATGCTCGATAACTTCTTCGGGCTTTGTAGCGAGCTTCTCACGAAGAGAAACCTCTCTAACACCGCCAACATAATCAGAGTGACGGAAGTATGTCTTCTGATCAAGTTTCTTTCCTGTAACGGAAATCTTCTCTGCATTGACAACGATCACATAATCGCCTGTGTCAATGAAAGGAGTAAATGTAGGTTTATTTTTGCCTCTTAAAACTTTGGCAACTTCACTTGCCATACGTCCGAGAGTCATATCTGTAGCGTCAACCACATACCACTTTCTTTCGATGGTAGCGGGACTGGCCATAAATGTCTTCATTGTAGTTCCTCCATGCTATTTTAAGGTAACAAGCGATCCGATCGACCTGCCGTACCGGGGCATTGGAATGGGCATAGTAATCTCGTCGCACCGAATGATTATATTACAGTGTTTATAACAGTGTCAAGGCTTTTTTCTGTATTTACGCGCTTTTTCACGCTTAACGCTGCGAAACGGCCTTTTTGTTTGGTCTTGCCTTAGCAAATACTATACACAGTGAGATCACTGCGCAGCAAAAATAGAATGCGAATCTGACATACAACGGTAACCTTTCACTGTGAATACCCTTAAAAACAGTGCGTGATCTCCCAAATAACCTTACGACACGTAACAAAGCTGCGACTCCGACGCACGATGTGATCGCATATACTATCGAAGCGAGCACCCCTGTCACTGTCCTGACGGCGCCCTTTGAAAAAACGGCTGACGTAAACAAAACAAAAGCGACAGGGACCAAAACTATCATGATCAATCGTAAGGAATTTGGATGTATTATCATTCTTACGGCATAAAAATCGAACAATTGTTTGCAAACTATAATATCGTAAAATGTCCAGACCGCTATCGAAATAAAAGGTATCCACTTGGCAACTTTGAACAGCAGACATGAAACCAGCAAAAGAGCCGATAATCCTGCCAGCACATATACCTCTCTGGCAAGTATGAGATTCAATCGTAAACGGCCCATACAGCTTGCAGCCGCAAAGCAAAACGTTATCAATGCAAATATGCTCGACATGATCACTGAACCCACGCCTACGCCGACTTTTCCGGTCTGCACCGGCACAGGTGCAAAGGGCGCATATTGAACAGGCTGAGGCTGCGGTGCAACAGTTGGTGCAACATTTTGAACCTGCTGAGGTGCCGCGCTTTGGACGGGTGTAACACCCTGCGCATTCACCGGAGTTCCGCACTTATGGCAGAACATAGAACCGTCATTTAACTTTTCTCCACAATTACTGCAAAACATTTTGTACCCTCCTTCTCAAAAACATTGATTCAAAAATTCATATTTAATGAGCATAAGCCCTCTTGCCGGTGCGGTGGGTCCCGCTGCCCGTCTGTCCAGAGCGTCCAGGGCTGCTTTGGTAAACCCTTCTGCTCTTCGGCCAAGCCCCACATCTATAAGCGTCCCGGCTATTATCCTGACCATATTGTACAAAAAACCCGTTCCGCTCACTGTTATTTTAACATAAGAGCCTTCCCTCCGCACGTCTATATCGGTGATGGTGCGCACCGTAGTCTCCGCAGTTGTGTAAACGGAAGCAAAACTCTTAAAATCATGCTCCCCCACCAAACATTTTGCTTCTTTTTCCATGATTGCAACATCCAGTTTGTCCTTCACATGGTAAGCATAAAGCCTTTCCGTGGGCGGCATTATGGGTTCGTTATAGATTGTATATTCATATGTTTTAACGGTATTTGTGTGACGGGGATGAAAGTCGGGTGCGACCTCTCGCGACCACACTACTTTAATATCCTCGGGAAGAACGGTATTCAGGGCAAAAGAAACCTTTTCGGCCGGCATGCGTGCGTCGGTATCATATACTGCCATGTTGCAAAGCGCATGAACTCCCGCATCGGTACGGCTTGCACCGATGACTGCGATCTCTTCGCCGTGAAGATCAGACAAAGCTTTATTCAATTCTCCTTCGATGGTGGGAGCGTTGTCTTGAAGCTGCCACCCCGAATAGTTTGTGCCGTCGTATGCGACACAAAGAAGTACTCTTTTCATTAAAAAATCACTCTTATGGCTATGATCGCGCCAAGGTAAACAAATAATACAAGATAAGCGACCGCATCGTTTGCATGATACTTAAGAGGCTTCATCTTGGTACGACCGTCGCCGCCCCTGTAGCCTCTTGCCTCCATTGCCATTGCCAGATCGTTTGCGCGTCTGAAAGCCGATACAAAAAGCGGTACCAAAAGAGGTATCAGGCTTTTAACTTTCTTTATCAGGTTGCCGGATTCAAAATCGGCACCCCTTGCCATCTGTGCCTTCATGATCTTATCGGTTTCTTCCACCAGAATGGGAATAAAGCGAAGGGCGATGGACATCATCATCGCGATGTCGTGAACCGGAACCTTGAATATCTTCAAAAACGAAAGCCCCTTTTCCAGTCCGTCGGTCAAATGGTTTGGCGTTGTCGTAAGCGTCATTATCGATGAACCGATGACCAAAAACGAAAGTCTTATGGCCATAAATCCGGCGGTCTTTATACCCTGTTTTGTGATGCTTAACTTCCAGAAAGAAAAAACAACGTCTCCTCTGGCCATAAAAAGGTTGCAGATCACCGAGAAAAGTAACAGGAAGAGAATCGCACGCATACCCTTTACCATGTACTTAAAAGGCACCTTTGAAAGCGCGATCACGGTGACGAGAAAAGCTATCGCCGGAATATACCCTATGAAATTGTCGGTTATGAAGAGTGAAATGAGGAATATCATCGTTCCGAACAGTTTCACTCTCGGGTCAAGCCTGTGAATTGCCGAATCCACAGGATAATACTGACCGAGTGTTATATCCCGAAGCATTTGGAAATCGTCTCCACGCCGTCACGGACGTTCACACAGGAAACGTCAACGTTAAAGCCTTCTTCTTTAAGTTTCTTAAGCGCCCTTGTTACCTCCGGCGCGCATAATCCCATATTTTCAAGCTCCTCCGAGAATTTGAAAACTTCAGCGGGTGTATCGTCAAATACGATGGAGCCTTTGTTCATTACTATTATACGATCGGCGTACTCCGCCACATCTTCCATGGAATGGCTGACAAGCACTATGCTGCATCCCCGTTCTTTTCGAATGTTGGATAACATACCGAGTATCTCGTCTCGTCCTGCGGGGTCAAGTCCCGCCGTGGGCTCGTCGAGTACCAGTACTTCAGGTTCCATTGCCAGCACCCCGGCTATGGCCACTCTTCGCTTCTGTCCGCCGGAAAGATCGAAAGGCGACTGATAGAAGTATTCATCTTCTATACCTACCTGCTTAAGGGCGCTGAAGGCTCTCAGTTCGGCTTCTTTCTTACTTAATCCCTTATTGATGGGACCGAAGCACACATCCGAGAACACATCGGCTTCAAAAAGCTGATGCTCGGGATACTGGAACACAAGTCCCACCTTGCCTCTTAAATCTTTTCTTGAAAACTCCGGATCCGAAATGTCAGCACCGTTAAAGTAGACCTCTCCCGAAGTAGGAAGCAAAAGTCCGTTTAAATGCTGCACCAGGGTAGACTTGCCCGAACCGGTATGTCCGATGAGTCCCAAAAACTCGCCGTCGTTTATCTTTAAGTTTATATCGTTGAGTGCCCTGCTCTCCATAGGTGTACCCGGATTATATACGTAGGACACGTGATTAAGTATCATCGACATTTCTTCAGTGCCTCCGTAAGTTCATCTATGGTAAGTATGCCTGCGGGAATGGGGAGTCCCCGCTTCTTAAGCTCGTATGCGATCTCAGTTACCTGGGGTACGCACAGGCGAAGCTCTTTTAAGCGTTCAACCTGCGAGAAAATCTCTCTGGGGGTTCCCTCCATCTCGATATGACCTTTATCCATCACAAAAACACGGTCCGCATGCACTATCTCGTCCATGTTGTGAGTGATGAGTATTATCGTTATCTTTTCTACATCGTTAAGACCGCGCACGGCATCGATGACTTCTTTGCGCCCGATGGGGTCCAGCATCGCCGTGGGCTCGTCCAGCACTATACACTTGGGGTGCATTGCCAAAACCCCCGCGATGGAAACACGCTGCTTTTGTCCGCCGGAAAGTCTGTTGGGGGAAGACTTCCTGTACTCGTACATGCCCACTACCTTAAGGCTTTCCTCAACGCGCTCCCATATCTCTTTTGTGGGAACGCCCATATTCTCGGGGCCGAATCCGACATCTTCTTCCACTATCTGACCGATTATCTGGTTGTCGGGATTTTGAAACACCATGCCCGCCTTATTGCTGACA
>JAEEGJ010026195.1_pt1 | contig 11852 bp, 6 predicted proteins | sample 8958761 | NCBI WGS metagenome assembly JAEEGJ01 (sample SAMN16246546, study PRJNA631951) | gut metagenome | biome: gut microbiome; feature: rumen; material: RS-attached | host: Bos | place: Iran: Karaj | collected 2018-10
GGTTTCATCGTTCAGCAGGTTGCGCTCCTGCGATTTACCTGAGGGGTCGCCAATCATACCCGTAGCACCACCAACGAGGATGACGGGACGGTGTCCACAGCGCTGCAGATGACGCAGCATCATGATGCCACAGAGGTGACCAATATGCAAGGAGTCGGCTGTGGGGTCGGTACCCAGATAAGCTGTCACCATCTCTTTCTGTAACAGTTCCTCCGTACCAGGCATCATCTGTGCCAGCATACCACGCCATTTCAGTTCTTCTACAAAATTCTTCATATCTTTTTTTACCTATTTATTCTTTTGAAGGTGCAAAGGTACGAATAAGTGAGCGAAGAACAAAGCAAAAAAACATTTTTTTTGTTTTTTCTTCCGAGCGAAGCCTGAATTAATCCTTGTGTCTTATTTAATCACAACCTTACGACCATTCATGATATACAAGCCAGGACGGAGGTTGTCAGCATTGACGCGACGACCGTCGAGGGTGTAGACACCACTATTTGTCTCCAGTTTCTGACTTCTGACATTAGTAATACTAGTAGGATCAGAATCTGTCTCCTTCAGCGTGCAGAAGGTGAAATAGGTAGGCTCGTCGAACTTGGCAGGATGGTTCGCATCCTTGAGGTACTTGCCTGTACCGACGTTCTTGATAGCCCATCCTTTACCCTCGGTATACTCCATGTTCCACACAGCACCCTTTGCAAGGTCCTGACCATTCTGGCCGTTCATCTTGCTGGAGATGAAGCAGCAGTCACCAGAGACAACCTGCGTATTCAGATAAGCGTCAGCACCGTCCAACTGATAGAAAGTACCATCAGGAGCGACAAGGCGCAAGCGGAAACCGCCGCTACTCTTCTGAAGTCTGAAGAAATAGCACTCATTGGAGGCATCGAAGGCTCTCACATAATTGCCATAGCTCAGCGTTTCACCAAACTCGCAGTAGAAAGCCTTGCCCTCAGCCTCGTTGACGATAGCCAGATTCTTATTCGCCAAATCTACTGTTCCACCAGTGATACGCTCGTCAACAGTATAATACTTGACATACTTCTCCGGATGGTTCATCACGTCAAGGACCTTCTCAGCGTAGCGCTGACCGAAGGTGCGATAGCCTGCTGCAGAGAAGTGCCAAGGGTCTTTGCCATTACCCGGAAGGCCTTCAGATGATACCACATGACCTGTAGGAATAACCTCAGGAATACGGTTTACCTGAACGTTATGGCTTTCGCAACCACCACTCTGAGGCGCATCTCCCTTACGCTCCACCTCACCAACGAAGATGGGGACATCAGCAGCTCTGAGGCCAAGGTCTTTCAACATGTCCTTGTAGATTTTCTTTACCATGTTGGGCCAGTTAGGATCACCACAATTCGAGCAACCCTGATGCAGCAGGATACCCTTGATGACACCTACCTTCTGAGCCTCCTTAGCCATCTCGATGATGCGACCGTAAGGGTTCTCTCCATAGTAGTTTCGGGCTATCTGAGCCCACCATTCGTTATAGTTTGCCTGGTACTTATCCCAATAGAGGTCCTTGTCGAACATCTCGATAGGGCTGCCACCCATGGCAACAGCGATGACACCGATCTTCTTGTCGGGGAGTTGCTCAACCATGGTACGTCCGAAATAGTCGGAAGGGCCGAGCTTACCAACAGGACTAACGATAGGGCACTCGGCTGTATACCATTTACCCATTTGGCGTGCAGGAATTTTCTTAGTATTATCACCTTTTACCTTGCGTTCAGGGAAATTACATGTTGCCAGCATTTGAAAATGAGAATCAACCCCCTCATCTTGAACTTCCCAATCAGCATTCCCCTCCATGTTCGACTGTCCGAAACAGATGTAGATATAGAAGTTTGGATCAACCTCTGCCTTTGCACCCATCACGGAGCAAAGCAGCATCACAGCAGTAAGTAAAAATTGCTTCATTTGCGTTTGTTTTTAATTAGTTAGCATTCATTTTCGGCTGCAAAGGTACAACAAAAAGTATATGTTACACACTTAATATGTAACATATACTTTCGCTAGTGTGACAAATAGCAAAATGTTAGTTAATCAGGAAGATCTTTTCCTTACCCTTATAGGTTGCCTTCACCGTAGCACGACCCTCAACAACGGGACTAACCTCAATCTTTACACCTCTAGGAGCGTTAGACGTAGCCTCTACCTTAGAGCCAACCTTCAGCGGAGCATAGAGCTGATAGTGATTGCACTCCGTATAACCATTGGCATTGGTTGACATGATAGGCGTTTGAGGAATATTCAGCTGCTGACCATCAACCTTGATGGTAACCTGAGGAACCATAGCGGGTATGGAACCCTTACCATTTTTCGCAAAGCCAATACCATGGAGATCGAAGAGACCTTCAGGACGCTGGGGCTGCTGAGGACGACGCCCCCACTGGCCACGCTGTGGCTGTTCGGGCTGCTGAACCTCGGGACCCTCTACCACCAGATAGATGGCGTGCTTGCCTGTCAGACCCTCCAAGGCAGGAACGGGTACTGAGTAGGTGAGTGCCTTACCCTTGGGGAACTTGTCAGAGACATTGACAACACCCACCTCTTCGCCCTTCCAAGGATCATCGAGCTTGACATGAATCTTGAAGGCGCCCTTGCCATTGGATGTCAGGTTCAGGTTCAGCTTAGCCTCATCACCCTTCTGGATACCAGCGAAAGCCTTCACACCCTTGGTGTCCTGAGCCAGACCGCCAAAGCCGAAGTACTTGAAACCGATGATGCCACCGTTCTGAATACCTGCCAAGTCCATGGAGTTGTTCCAAACGTCGTGGTTGTCCTGCATCCAGTTGTTGCTGTTCGGACCATACATGAAGCAGGCCAAGCCAGCGCTATAGTATTTATAAGGTGGCAGACCGAAGATTTGGAAACCCTCGCTGGTTACCTCGGCACCTGTATAGGTATTGCCGTCAGAGGCTGCAGCCACCCATTCGTTACCCTTCACATAGGGGTCGTAACCTGTAATGGTCACCTTACCACCCTTGGCAACAGGTTTCTTGTCCCATGTAATCTTTACAGGAGCAACCATTGCCTGACGGGCATTGCCGAAGCCACGGGGAGGACGGTGATAGAAGACATACCACTGACCATTGATCTCCTGCAGCGAGCCATGGGTATTGTGCGCAGCATTGGTCGTAATCAGTTTCGAGCCGTCCTCGTTGAGCACGACACCACGAGAGTCTACCAATACGCCACCAGCACGCCAAGGACCGAGGGGTGAGTCACCATAGGCATAGCGCAGAGCCGAGTTGGTATTACCCAGACCATACTCCTTGCCAGAGTAGCCAGAGAATACCATCACATACTTGTTGCCTACCTGACGGATAGACGAGGCCTCAAAGAAGTTGAAGTCCAGCGGATTCTGCCCTTTGTAGAGTGCCTTATACTCGCTACCCGGTTTGTCGAGCAAGCGACCATCATGGCTGCTGGCAGGGATGAACGGGTCGATGAGTTCCGTACCCTCACGCTTCGAATACATCGTATTCTGGTCGAGCTCACAAGCGGTAGAGTGCTGGAAGCCATAGAACACATAGGCACGATAGCCCTTGTCGAAGTCCTTATCCTTCTTATCGGTAACGGTCTCAATGAACACCGACGGATCGAAGTCGATGAGCGAGCCTGGCAAGCACTTGGTACCATCAGTTGTCAGGTTGACAGGGGTGAAAGGACCGTTGGGACGGTCGCCCTTGCAGACCATTGGTACACGCTGCCATCCTCGACTGTGGGGATAGAGCCAATAGGTTTTCTTGCCTGTAGCCTTGTCAACAGTCTCTACGAGGTCAGGGGCAAACATCGTGTCCCACTGGCCATTGACAAACCATGTGAAGATAGGACCCTCGTCGCGCCACTGCGACAAGTCTTCGACAGGTGCCGACCACATACGGATGTCTGGACCACAATAAGCCGTATAGGTAACGTCATGCGAACCGATGATATAGGCACGATACTTACCCGGCTGGTCTGGGTCTTCAAAGACGCGTGGTTCACCATCGGGCAAGTGCTCCCACAAAGGGAGATAAGGGTTCTGTGCATTAACCATCAAAGCAGCGGTCAGCACAAAGAGTTGTAGGAATAGTCGTTTCATTATATTTCTGTAATTGCGATTATTTCTTGTTTCTCACCTCATTGAGGAAACGCACCATCTTCTGCAGATTCTCCTCCGTATACATCTGTGGACCACCATGGCTGCCCTCTGCAGGGAATGTTCCTTCAGTCTTGACACCAGCAGCTTTCAGCAGCTCAAAGAACATCTTACCCTGGCAGCCAGGAACGACATTGTCCTTCTCACCATGGAAGATGATGATGGGAGGATTTTTCTTGTTGACATAGTAGGTAGCACTCAGACTGCGATACTTGTCTGGTTCTTTGTCGAGCTTAGAAGCAAGCAGCACGTCCTCAGGAGAGTCGGGGCCCATCTTCATACCCTCGCCACAATCCATAGCGGTAAGGTCAACGGGACCAGACCAGTCACAGGCAGCATTGACAGTACTTTTCTCTTTGAGACAGTTGCCAACGGTACCTTCAAGGTCAATATCCACAGTACCCACCTTGGTCTGCTTCACACCGCTGGTGGTAGCGGCAATAGATGCCAGATGACCACCAGAAGAGAATCCGCTGGTAGCAATGAATGAAGTATCGAACTTATACTTCTTCGCATTGGCACGTACGAAACGGATGACGGCACGGATGTCGTGGATCTGGGCAGGCCATTTGGCATCCATGCTGCTACGATGGTTAGGACAAACGACAGCATAGCCGTTGTCGAGCAGGGTCTTGCCGATAGTACCGAGGTCAGCCATACCTTTGCTGCTATTGCTAAACCATGCACTACCATAGATATGGATGACGACAGGATAGCTCTTAGCCTCTTTCTTAGGCAGGTAGATGTCGCAGGTATGATAAGCCTTGTCATCTCCCGCATAGTTCACGTCTTTCCACTCCTGAGAAGTCTCCAGTTTTGTTTGCTGTTGGAAGCCACCAAAGCCTCCAGCGGGCTGTGCTACTGCTGCCACAGCAGCCATGCACATCACGAATGTTGATAATAATGTTTTCTTCATAGTTAGTTTTATTTAAACTGCCAATAGTCGAGGCGGACGTCACCCTGTGCCTTGTCGAAGCAGAGGTAGAGGTCGTGAACACCCGTAGCACCATTGACCTTCGTATTAAATGCCTTGTATTTCTCAGCAGAGCCTGTGCTCTTGATAGTAGCGGTACCAATGACATCGCCCTTCACGTTGTCGAGGCGCAGGGTAACGGTGCAGCCTGCCTGGGCAGCAGCGGCAGCGATGATGCTGAACTGCTTGGCACCCTTACCGAAGTCAACACCACGCAGACGGATATACTCGCCGTCGTTGATATCAAATATGTACATGTTACGCTTACCGGTAGACTCCGGCATGTCCTTCACGACACCCGTATTGGGAATACCCATCTTGGCAGACTTCAGTCCATAGCCCCAGTTCATGGTCTCAGCCTCCACACGACGATAAGGGTTCAGCCAGTGGAGCTGCTTCAAGGGCTTCTGGTCCATCCAATAGGGAACCTCCTGAATAGTGCCATCGGCATTATAGGTAATCTCTGTAGCAGAGACGGTACGACGCTCATGGTGCTCATAGGTATCGAGGTGCATCAGGTCGTAGTTCTGACCAAAGACATACGAATGGCCCTGGAAATCGCAGATACCAGGATGGTTACCACGATCACGCTGAGTAGGCTTCATGATATAGTTCTTCCACTCCCAAGGACCTGTAGGACTGTTGCTCATAGCATAGCCCAAAGCCTCTGGACAGCAGGTCGTGGCATAGCTGAGATAGTACTTGCCATTACGCTTGTAGAGCCACGGACCTTCCTGATAGTTCTTCACAGTCCATGTAGCCTTCTCACTCCAGGGTGCGCGGAGGTTTGCCTTAGCACCTTCCTGTTTGACAGGACGCATGATACCATCCTTTGGATTCAGCACGAAGATGTCGCCCTGCGTAGAAATCATGTCTTTATTTAACTTGGTGTAGTAGACATGGGGATTACCCCAGTACATATAGGCCTGACCATCGTCATCCGTAAAGACGGTAGGGTCGATATCGTCCCAATGCTCTTTCTGCCATACCAACGGCTCACCAAGGGGATCCTTGAAAGGTCCGTAGGGAGAATCACTCACCAAGACGCCAATGCCATGACCATGCAGGGGCGCATAGAGGTAGTACTTACCATTGCGCGCAACTGTCTGGATTGCCCAGGCACCATTCTCACGACTGCGCCAGGAGAACTCCTTCAGCGAAGCTACAGCACCGTGTTCTGTCCAGTTGACCATATCTGTCGTTGACCACAGCAGCCAGTCGTACATATAGAATCCTGCGTTGTTACGCTCGTTTGGATCAGGAATATCCTCAGGAGAGGCGTCGTGTGATGTATATAAGAATAAGGTGTCGCCAATCACCAGTGGTGAGGGGTCGGCAGTGTACTTTGTTTGGAACAGTGGCATGTTCACCTGCTCCAGTCCACGCATCTCCCACCAGTCGAAGTTGAAGAGCTTCGGACCCTTACGACCTTTGAAGACCAGATACAGGTCACGGGTATGCAGACGAGAGGGATAGCTGTCGAGGGCTGCCAAGTCGGTAGTGATGGTCTGCCACTTCTCCCAACCGCCAGTACCAGGAACGTCCAGTGTGCCGAGGAGTTTTCCTCCCACACTATCCAGACGAATCTCTATCTGTCCACCACGCAGACCACTAGCCACACGGGCTGTGAAGGTACGTGGAGTCTTATAGCAGAGGTGTACTGCCTGTAGTTTGATATAGTCTCCGTTATGGATGTCAGTAACATAGACACCTACTTCGTCATTCTGTTCCGTCTTCACGCCCTTCGAGAACGCCATCGTCTCAGCCTCCACCTTGCGGTAGGGGTCAAACTTTGCGATTGGCTCCACGCCCTCGTCGGTAGGCATGATGGTAGGGAAGCTGCCATCAGCATTGTACTTAAACTCCTCGACAGCCACACTACGACCAAAGCCGCCACCATGAGGCAGTTTGCCTGTGTGATAGAAGAAATAGCTGTGCCCCTTAAAGTCGGCCACACCACAGTGGTTCGTAAACGACTTCGTATCGCAGAGCGGCATAATCTCACCAGCATACTTCCAAGGACCTGTGGGGTGCGGAGCCGTGCTGTAACTGATATGCTCAGGAACACCACCAGCGGCATAGAGCAACTGGTAGGTACCGTTACGCTTGGTCAGCCATGGACCCTCTACGTATGAGTCCTTGTACTGCTTGCCCTTCTCACGCTTGCTCATGATGGGGCCACCGAAGGCTTCCTCCGTCATATCGAGGCGACCCAGTTTACCGCTATACGATATCATGTCGCGGTTCAACTTCAGGTAGTAGCACTGTGGGTTACCCCACATCAGCCATGCCTGACCGTCGTCGTCAATCATCACTGTCGGGTCGATATGGTCCCACGAACCGTTCTCGAAGAGCGGTTTGCCGAGGGCATCACGGAACGGACCTGTCGGAGAGTCGCTGACAGCCACACCGATAGCCATGCCGTTAGACAGTTTGCTATGGGCACAGATATACCAGAAGAACTTACCATCGCGCTCAATAGTCTGTCCTGCCCATGCACGATCGTCAGCCCAAGAGAAAGTCTCCAGTGCCAATGGTGATCCATGGTCCTGCCAGTTGACCATATCTTTGGTGGAATAGACGCGCCACTCCTGCATCCAGAAGAAGTCGGCATTGTCCTCGTCATGGCCTGTATAGACATACATGGTTCCATCGTGTACCAACGGAGCAGGGTCACTGGTAAACCACGTCTGGACAAACGGATTTTGCGCAGCTACGCTGCTAATTGATAATTGATAAATGAGAACTGATAATACTAATCCAAGTCGTTTCATTATGTCATTTTAATTAGTGATTGCGGATATTCCACTTTGAGTTGTCACTGCTAAAGTCATAGACAGCCAGCGTGGGAGTACTGTCGGCAGCCGAATAGAGACAGTAGCGTGTGTTCACTCCCTCCATACCAGGAATCTCCTTCGGCATGATGCGATAGGTACCATCAGTGAGTTGCTCAACACGCCATAGCTGCTCGGCACCACCATGATAGGCAACGGTAGCCAGTTCCTTGTCAGCAGTAGCTGTGAGGGCACGGTCAGTACCAGCGATGGTAATCTTGAAATATGGTGCACTCAGGTAACCACCAGCCTCTGGCACAGCGGTAAAGGTCCACAGCTGGTGAGGCCGGAACATATAGTCGCTACAACGAACAGCCACAGATGTGTTAGCATCAGGCCATGTGCTGACGACCTCCTCCAGTTTCTGGTTGGCAACAGGCTTCGGAGGTTGCTGCATCTGGTTGCGATCGCCCCAGCGCTGACGCTCCTGCTGCATGCGTACGAAATCGACAGCCATCTCCAACGAGTAACCACGACGCTCTGACTCAATGGCAAACGTACCACCACGGAAGCGCTCACCAGCATAGGGCCAGCCATTCTTCCACAACAAGGGACGGACAGCGAGAACACTACGACCACCCATGTCGAAGTCAGCCTCCCAGTGGAACGACATCACCTCGACACCTTCGTCGATAACAGTACTTCCAAAGTGACCGGCACCTGTGGCACGGTCGCCAGCAGCAATGACCATACGGCCACCGCCATGGAACATGTCACGACCGACATTATCTACGTATGGTCCCTCCACAGAACGTGAGCGACCTACGACAATATTATAGGTAGAGTTGACGCCATCGCAGCAGGTGCCATGAGTTCCCAACAAGTAGTACCAACCGTCGCGATACATCAGGGCACTGGCCTCACAGTCGATGGCCACGTCCTTCTCGACATTTCCTTTCACACGCTCACCCGTCTTCGGATCGAGCTCGATGAGACGGATATTACCGAAGTAGGTACCGTAGGTAGCCCACAGACGACCCGTCGTGGGGTCTAAGAGCAGACAGGGGTCGATGGCGTCGCAGTCCTCCATACCGTCGGACGATGCCACCTCGATAGCGGTAGACCACTTGAAGTCAGGCGACTTCGGGTCGAGCGTCTTGTTCCACATCGTCAGGATGCGACCGTTATGGCCACCGAAGAGGCCACCACCTGTAGCACCATAGATACAGAGGTAACGGTCGCCAATCTTCATCATATCGGGAGCAGCGCCACCGCCTGGGCGCTCGGCACCACTGTGCCATGACCATCCGTCGTCGGAGATGATGCCTCCCCCACCCGTTCCGAAGGTGTACCACTTGCCGTCACACTCAGCGAGTGTCGAGGGGTCATGGATATAAGGTGCACCAATTTGCGCATGGGCAGCAGCAATAACAGCAAGTGCCGCCAAGAGTGTATGTAGTCTTTTCATCTTATTGTACTTTGATTGAATAGTTCTTAACAGGGTTACCTTTCTCGTCAATGAAGCGGGCGCACAAATCACTCAGGCCAGGACCATTGACCAGTGCAAAGCGCAGGATGTTACGACCCTTCTTCAGTGTGAGGCGCTGTGATACGCAGTCGTCTTCCACCATACGGCGGTCACCGTCGAGTGTCAGCACACGGTCACCGTTGAGCCACCACATAGAGGCACCATTGGAACCGATAGCCAGACGCACGCCGTCCATCGCCTCAGGACAGTCGATAACGGTGACGCCCCAGAACAGAGAGTTGTAGGGCTGACAGCCGTTGGCCTCAGCGAAACGGAACACCTTGACATTATAGCTCTCACTCTCTACAGCATGCCATTTCAGGGTCTGCTTGACCTCCTTGGTTTGGGCAGGTCCCATCTGCATTCTCGTATCAGCAGGACCTCCTGCTAGTGCGATACCAATAGCACTTACCTTCTCACCATCGCGAGGCAGCTTCTTATCGTCAAACTGTCCCTTGAAATACTGCTTGGAGAGATGCTCATTGAGATAGGTTTCTGTCAAGATGGTGTTGGAACGAACATTATAGTCGATAGGCTCCAACAGCATCCAACGACGGATGAAACCATTGGCATCAGGCTGTGCAGCAGGTGCATTGGCAGCAACAGCGTGGAAATAGTTCTCACGATTCTTGAACTGTACCCAGTTGATGCTAACAGCGGCATCACCCTCGCAGGTGACGACAAGGTCGGTAACGCCCTTTGGTACATACTCCAAAGCGACGGTCTGAGTGAGCCACTGGTTGCTCTGGTCACGACGGAACTGGCCCATCTGGGTAACGACATTCATCGGAATGCGTGCAAGGACCTTACCCTTGGCACTCTTCTCACGGATACAGAACGCGGTATTGCCAGCAGCCTTGGCATTGACAATGAGATAGGCAGTATTCTCTACACCAGAGAAATCCACATCATTATACTGCAGCCAACTGCCCTTCACTGGCAGGGTAGCCTGGTAGCTACGGAAGGTATTGACAGTATCTATCAGGGCTGTCGTCACATCGGCACTGGCCGTGCTGTAGCGATCTATCTCGATCTTCTCCGTAGCCTTGTTGATACCCACGCCACGCATGGTCTTCTTTACCTCCTTGATAGTACCGTCAGCATTGAAGTACAGTTTATCGATTTGTACGCTACGACGCTTGTCATCGCTGGGAGAGAACGCATTCTGGTGGTAGAACAGATACCACTGGCCCTTATAGTTGACGATGCTGTGGTGATTCGTCCAACAGCCATTCTCATGTTCCGGCATGATGATGCCCTTGTACTCATAAGGTCCCATGGGGTTCTTACTCATAGCATAGCCGAGAACCTCGGTCTTCTCCCTAACATACGGATAGGTCAGGTAGTAGTTGCCATTATACTCAAAGGCAAACGGACCTTCAGCCTGACGATTGGGCAGGTCTTTCAGACAGTTGACACCATACATCTCAAACTCACGGTTACCCCATTTCACTTTCTCCTTAGGGGTATCGTCGGCAAGTTCCTTCATATTGGGCTTAAGCTTGGCGCAACGGCCAGCACCCCAGAAGATATAGGCATTACCATCAGAAGCCTGAAGCACACACGGGTCAATACCACTGATGCCCTTGATAGGTTCCGGCTCACAGATGAACGGACCTTCTGGACGGTCAGCAATAGCAACACCAATACCAAAGCCACGACCATCCTTAGGAGCTGAGGGGAAGTAGAAATAATACTTGCCGTTACGCTCCACGCAGTCAGGCGCCCACATAGAATAAGAGTCAGGGCGCACCCAGGGAACTTTGTTCTGGGTGACAATCACACCATGGTCTGTCCAGTCGGTCAGGTTCTCTGAGGAGAAGACATGATAGTCCTCCATGCAGAACCAATCCTGTCGCTGACCAACAGGAGGCTTGATATCATGCGACGGGTACAGGTACACCTTATTATTAAATACGCGTGCCGTAGGGTCGGCAGTGAACTGGTCGCGAATAATAGGGTTCTGTGCTTGCACAGCAGAAGCCGTCAAGCACAGAACAATAGTTGATAATAATGTATTTCTCATGAAATGCTATTCACTTTTCATTTCTTCATTTAAACAGCTTCTGAGCCATCAGATACAAGCAACGACGCCATGTCAGGAACTCATGGGCAGTACCTTCAGAGATCAGACCTTCGGCATTGAAACCGGCAGCCTTCAAATCAGCAACACTCTTGTTGATGCCAGCAGGATTCTCCTTAGAGCCACAGCCTTCGAAGATATACTTCACGCACTTTGGATCCTTGATCTCCTCAGGAGCATACTGACCACCGCTGAGCAGTCCCCAGTAGCCGAAGACCTCAGGACGACGCAGGGTGATAAGCTTTGTCGTCATACCACCCATAGACAGACCTGCCATAGCACGGTTCCACTTGTCAGTCTTGGTGAGGAAGTTAGCGTCAACATAAGGTATCAACTCGTCG
>JAEEGJ010026197.1_pt1 | contig 11851 bp, 7 predicted proteins | sample 8958761 | NCBI WGS metagenome assembly JAEEGJ01 (sample SAMN16246546, study PRJNA631951) | gut metagenome | biome: gut microbiome; feature: rumen; material: RS-attached | host: Bos | place: Iran: Karaj | collected 2018-10
ACCGCTCCGGCGCCCCCGAAGAAGTTATAGAGAATCTGGAAGAGCTCGAAGAAGAAGGAGAGATCTACGAGACCATCGAAGACATCTGGCCGGACTACCCTACCAAGGACGACTTCTTCTTTAACGAAGAGGAGTATTAAGAGCAGATTTCACTCTTAAGATACTAAACGACGGCGGGACAAACAAGGATAACCTGTTTGTCCCGCCGTCGTTATTTCAACTAGGCTATTTCTTCCAAAGCATCGGAAGGAATATCTGACCGTCAATAGCCGTACCGTCTGCGGAAGGACAGCAGGAGCGTGACGCCGAGCACGAGGCAGCAGAGGTCGGCGGCATCGACGGCGAGCCAGATGCCGTTCGGGCCCAGGAGCGCGGGGAGGAGGAAGACGAAGCCCAGCTCGAAGACGAGGTTGCGGACGAAGGAGACCACGGCGGACACCTTGCCGTTGCCCAGGCCCGTGAACCACGCCGAGATGAACAGGTTGAAACCGGCGATGAAGAAGCTGAGCATATAGAGCCGGATAGCGCGCTTCGTAAGGGCCGTCAGTTCGGGATCATAACCCACGAACAGGCGCGCCGCAGGGGCGGCGGACAGCTCCGATACCAGGGTCATCAGGAAGCCGAGCACCAGCAGCAGGATCACCGAGTGCCTGAGCAGGCTCTTCAACTCGGCCTTGTTCCCCGCCCCGTAATTGTAGCCGATGACGGGCGTGACCGTGATGTTGTAGCCGAAGAAGATGGAGGCGAACAGGTATCCGTAATAGACCAGCACCGCATAGGCCGCCACCCCGTTCTCGCCCATCAGCCTGATCAGCTGCAGGTTGTAGCAGATGGCGAGAATGTTCCAGGAGATGTTGCCCACATATTCGGAAAGACCGTTGCTGCAGGCCTGGACAAGGGGTTTCCGCTTCAGTCCGGTGCGGACGAAACGCAGCGAGCTGCTGTTGCGGCGGCTGGAGAAGTACCACAACGGGAAGACGCCGCTCACGGCGCTGGCGAGCATCGTCGCCGCCGCTGCGCCGGCCAGTCCCCACCTGAACACCACAACGAACAGCGCATCCAGCACCAGGTTCGTGACCGCGCCGATGATCGACATCAGCGTCCCCAGCTGCGGCTTCTCCGCCGTCATATAGAACGACTGGAAACACAGCTGCAGCATATACGTCGGCAGCCCCAGGGTGCAGATGCTGCCGTACACGACGCACAGGTGCACGGTCTCCCCTTCCGCGCCCAGCAGGCGCGCCAGTGGCTCCATAAACACCAGCAGCGGCACCATAAACACCAGCGAAAGGATGACGGTGAAACGGACGAGCATGGTGAAGATGGCTTTCGCCCGGTCGGGGTCGCCCTCCCCCATCGTCTTGGACACCAGCGCCGAACCGCCGGTCCCCACCATCAGGCCGAGCGCGCCGACCAGCATCAAGGCCGGCCAGATGATATTCAGCGCCGCGAAAGCCGACGTCCCGACGAAATTCGAGACGAACAGTCCGTCCACCAGACTGTACAGGCCCTCCACGAGCATCATCGTGATGCAGGGAAGAGAGGAGACGATCAGTCTCCGGAATCCATAGTGGCCGTGCAGCGCTATCTCCATCGGGACGCAAAGATACGGAATCTTGGTTTATTTTCTCCGTTTCTATTATATTTGCATCTACCATGACCCTTCAAGAAGCCATCCAGGCACGGCATTCCGTGCGCAAGTACACCGGAGCGTCCATCGAGCCGGACAAGGTCGCCGCGATCCGGGCGGCCATCGAACGCATCAACCCCGAGAGCGGGCTGCATATCCAGCTGGTGCTGGAGGAGCCCCTCGCCTTCTCCTCCGGAATGTGGAAATACGGCCAGTTTTCCGGCGTGAAGAACTATTTCGTGATGGCCGGACCCAAAGGCAAGGCTTTCGAAGAGAAAGTCGGCTACTATGGTGAAGAGCTGGTCCTGCTCGCGCAGACGCTGGGCCTGAACACCTGCTGGGTCGGCCTGACCTACAAGAAGATTCCGGGAGCATTCACCCTTCGGGACGGAGATATGGTCCACTGCGTCATCTCCCTGGGCTACGGGACCTTCCCCGGCGTCCAGCATCCGCTGAAGCCGGTGGAGCAGTTCTACGAGGCCGACGGCCCCGTTCCTGCCTGGTTCAAGGCCGGGATGGAGGCGGCGCTGCTGGCCCCCACCGCCATCAACCAGCAGAAATTCAAGTTCATCCTGCACGAGGGCGGCAAGGTCGAGGCACGGCCCCTTTTCTCGATGGCCGGCTACACGGCCGTCGATCTGGGCATTGTCAAATACCACTTCGAAGTGGCCGCCGGCAAGGAGAATTTTACTTGGATTTAGTCCCTTTGCGGAGCATAAACTTCCGGACGAGCCGGATGGCGGGCTTCAAGGAGTTCGGTAGCAGCGCCCGTTCCGCCTCCGGCAGCAAATCACGGATGGGAAGGGCCTGCGGGCAGTGCTGCTCGCACTTGCCGCATTTGACGCACTGGGACACGAAGGAAGGCTCCGCCGTTAGGGCGACCGTCTGGAAATAACGCAGGCGGCCGTAACGTTTCGAGCTGACGAACATATCGTTATAGCAGGAGAAGATGCCCGGGATATCCACGCCCTTCGGGCAGGGCATACAGTAGCGGCAGCCCGTGCAGCCCACCTTCTCCTTCTCCCGGATGATGCCCAGGACCTGCCGCAGGAAGACGCGGTCGTCCTCCGTGAAAACGCCGGCAGCGGCATCCGCGGCGGTGCGTACGTTCTCCTCCACCATCTCCAGGGAATTCATCCCGGACAGCACCACCGTGACCTCCGGCTGGTCCCATAGCCAGCGCAGGCCCCATTCCGCGGCGCTCCAGCCGCGGCTGTTCGCGGCCATCAGCCGCCTGGCAGCATCGGGAAGACGGTTCACCAGCTTGCCGCCGCGCAGCGGCTCCATTATGACCACGGGGATGCCTCGCGCCGCCGCGGCCTTCAATCCGGTCACGCCCGCCTGCGTCGTCTCGTCCAGATAGTTGTACTGGATCTGGCAGAAATCCCAGTCGTAATCCGCGAGGATCTTCAGGAAGTTCTCGGTATTGCCGTGGTAGGAGAAACCGATGTTGCGGATGGCGCCGGAGGCCTTTTTCTCCACGATCCAGTCCTCGATGCCGACGGTCTTGAGCCGCTCCCACTGGACGATGTCGGTGAGGTGGTGCAACAGGTAATATTCGACGTGGTCCGTCCGCAGGCGGGACAGTTCCTCGTTGAAATACCTGTCCAGCGAGGCCCTGTTCTTGACCAGGTACTGCGGCAGCTTGGTCGCGATGCGGACCTGGTCGCGGATGCCGTTGCGCTCGAGGATCTCACCCAGCGCCGCTTCGCTGCCGGGATAGATGTAGGCCGTGTCGAAATAGTTCACGCCGGCGCGGTAGGCGGCCAGCAGCTCCTGCTCCGTCTTGTCCACGTCGATGCCGCCACCCTTCTTGCTGAAGCGCATGCAGCCGTATCCGAGAATGGAGAGCTCCTCTCCGTGTTTGTCCTTCCGATATTGCATTTCTCAAAGATACGTATTTACGACCGAATCAGAACACTTTCAGTGCGGCGAGGGCATAGCGGTATTCCCGCTCGGATTCAAGGGTCTGCTCCAGTGCTTCGTAGTAGAGGTCGTTCTCAACCAGGTAGTCGATCATCGAGATCTCGCCCCGCGTCAGGGCCGTGAGCAGGAAATCACGGTAGTCGGTGTCGGTCAGCGAGGCGCGCATCGTCTCGGCATTGGCCTTCATCGCCGCGGCCTGCCGGTACAGGTCCCGGAGCCGCTGGTAGAACGCCTGCTCCGCGGCATCCTGCCGGGACTGCGCGGCGGCGACGCCCGCCCGCGAGCGCTTCACGCGGTTCGCGCCGCTCCACAGGGGGATGCTCACCCCCACGGTCACGCCGCGGAACTGTTCCACCGTGTGGATCTCGCTCATATAGCCCACCGTCAGCTCGGGCATCGTGGAGAGGCGGTCGATGGCCAGCTGCTGCTGTCCCACCTCCAGCTCCTTGCGGACATACGCCAGGACGGGATTCTGCGCGGACGCTTCCGCAAACCAGGTCTCGAAATCCGCGGGGAGGGTGTCGTCCGCGTCGTAGCTTCCGGGGATGAAAGGCAGCTCCTTCCCGCCGTTGAGCGCGGTCAGGCGCGCCAGCACGGACTGGCGTTCGTTCTCGATCTGGTTGACCCGGCCCTGGATCGAAGCCTGATGGAGCTTCGCCTTGTTGAGGTCCAGGATGGTCGCGCCGCCGGAGGCCATCCGCCGCTCATAGGAATCGACCAGGGAGGTCGAGCGGTCGAGGTGGTCGCGGAGCTCTTTCAGGAGCATATTGTAAAAGACCAGGTCTATGCACAGCTGGCGTGCTTCCTGGAGCACTTCCAGCCGCTCGGCCTTGTATCTCAGGGCGGAGAGTTCGTCCAGGCCGGCCACCTTGCCGGAGCGCTTGCCGCTCAGCGTGGCCAGGTCGAAAGACTGCGTAACCCGAAGGTCGTGGCGGTTCCCGATGTCGGCGGAGCCCCAGAGGTAGTTGAATTCGACCTCCGGATCCGCGAGCAGGGCCTCCGAACGGTTGGCAAGCCGCTCCTCCTCGAGTGCGGCCGTCGCGGCCTTCAGCTCCGGATTGTTGGCCTCTATCTCCCGCAGGAGCGCCTCCGTGCCCTGGCCGTAAGCGCCCAGGCAGGCGCACAGTCCCAGGATGGTATACAAGAACTGTTTCATACTTGTTTCTTATTCGTAATGAGGTACATTACCGGGATGACGAAGCCGTTCAGCAGGGTCGAGGACACCAGTCCGCCCAGGATGACCTTCGCCATCGGGGACTGGATCTCGTTGCCCGGGAGGTCGCCGCCCAGGGCCAGCGGCAGCAGGGCCAGGGCGGAGGTGACCGCCGTCATCAGGATGGGATTCAGGCGGTCCAGGGACCCGGTCACGATGGTCTCGGTCACGGACTTTCCTTCCGCGCGCAGCGCATTGTAGCGGTCGATGAGCAGCATACCGTTGCGGGTCGCGATCCCGAACAGGGAGATGAAACCGATGATGGCGGGGATGCTCAGGATCCCGCCGGTGAAATAGACCGTCATCACGGCGCCGATCAGCGCCAGGGGAAGGTTCAGCAGGACGATCAGCGACTGGGAAGCGCTCTTGAACTCGCCCAGCAGCAGCATAAAGATGATGAGCACGCTGAACACGCTCACGACCGCGATGGTGCGGGAGGCCCGCTCCTCGCTCTCGAACTGGCCGCCGTACTCGATGCGGTAGTCGTCGGGAAGGGTCACGTGCTCCGAGATCTCCCGCCGGATGGCGGCCACCGCCTTGGCCAGCTCGCCGTTCGTGACGTTGCAGGAGACCACGAGCTTGCGGCTCAGGTTCTCCCGGCCTATCGTGTTGGGACCCGCCGAAGAGACGATGTCGGCAACGTAGCTCAGGGGGACCTTACCCCCCGCGGGCGTATCGATCATCAGGTCTGCGATGCGCTCCATCGAGGACTTCGCGTCACCCTTCACCTTGAGGGTCAGGTCGAAGGCGCGGTTGCCCTCGTACACGGTCGAGACCGGCTCTCCCTCCAGCATCACCTTGACGAATTCGGCGAACTCCGGCAGCGTGATCCCGTAGCGGGAAAGCATTTCGCGCCTGGGCACGATGTTCAGCTCGGGCCGCACCACCTGCTGCTCCACGTTGATGTCCGTGATGCCATCGATTTCAGAAATCGCGGCCTTAATCTGCTGGCCGATGGCGTACATCCTGTTCAGGTCCGTACCGAAAACCTTGATGGCGATGTTCGCCTGGGTACCCGAGAGCATGGCGTCGATGCGGTGGGAAATGGGCCCGCCGATCTCCAGGTTGACGCCCGGGATCACCGAAAGCTTCTCCCGGACCTCCTCCACCAGCTTGCGCTTGCTCTTCCCCTTCAGCACGAAGGGGCATTCGAATTCGGAGCAGTTCACCCCGAACGCGTGTTCGTCCAGCTCGGCCCGGCCGGTCTTGCGGCCGACCGTCTGGATCTCCGGAATGCTCATCAGGAGCTCCTCGGCCTGGCGTCCCAGCCGGTCGGACTCCTCGATGGAGATGCCCGGCACGGAACTCATCGCGATGGTGAACGAGCCTTCGTTGAAGGCCGGCAGGAAGCTGCGGCCGAGCGAGGCGAACATCACCACCGCGGCCACGAGCAAGGCGCCCACGGCCCCTAGGACCAGTTTCCAATGCTCGAGGGTCCAGCCCAGGGCCTTGTCATAGCCTTTCTTGAGCCAGCGCACCAGCGGCGCCTCGCGGGATGCCCGCCCGTCCTCCGACGCGTCGGGCTCCATCTCACGCGCCAGCAGGTGCGAACTCAGCACCGGGGTCACGGTCAGCGCCACGAGCGTGGACGTGCACAGGGAGATGATGAACGCGATGCCCAGCGGCTTCAGCATACGACCCTCCATCCCGGACAGGAAGAAGAGCGGCAGGAAGCACGCGATGATGATCAGGGTCGAATTGAGCATCGGCATACGCACCTCCTTCGAGGCGTCATAGACCACCTGCAGGACGTTCTTGTCCTTGCGGCCGCGCGCGGCGCGTAATCGTTTGAAGACGTTCTCCACGTCCACGATGGAATCGTCCACCAGCGAACCGATGGCGATGGCGATGCCGCCCAAGCTCATCGTATTGATGGTCAGCCCCATCCAGCGCGTCACCAGGAGGGTGATGAGGATGGAGAGCGGGATGGAGACCAGGGAGATGAGGGTGGTCCGCCAGTTCATCAGGAAGACGAACAGGACCAGGATGACGAAGATGCCGCCCTCCAGCAGGGATTTCTTCACGTTGCCGATGGAGCCCTCGATGAAGCGGGACTGGCGGAAGATGTCGGCGTTGACCCGCACGTCCGCGGGAAGGGTCGAACGGATGTCCTCCAGTTCACGGTCGAGCTTGCGCGTCAGCTCCAGCGAAGAGGTGTTCGGCTGCTTGGTCACGGTCAGGATGACCGCCGGCCGGCCGTCGTTGGAAGCGACGCCGAGCACCGGGGTCTTGGGTCCGATCGTGACGTCCGCAATGGCGTCCAGCGTGATCGGAAGTCCTTTCGCACCCGTCTTCACGACGGCCTTCTTCATCAGTTCGATGTCGTCGGTGGACAGGACGCCCCGGACGATGTATTCGTTGCCGTATTCATACAGGGTGCCGCCGGGGGCGTTCTGGTTCATCCCCTTGACGGCATCGATCACTTCATCCATCGACACCCCATAGTGGCGCATCCGTCCGGGATCCAGCAGGATCTGGTATTCCTTGATGTCGCCGCCCATCACGGCCACCTGGGCGACGCCGCCCAGGGAAAGGAGCCTGGGGCGTATGGTCCAGTCGGCCATCGTCCGCAGGTCCTGCATCGGCGTGGTGTCCGCCGTGAGGCCGATGATCATCAGCTCGCCCAGGATGGAGGCCTGGGGGCCGAGGGTGGGATTGCCCACGCCGGAAGGCAGGTCCTCCCCCACCATCGCGATCTTCTCGCTGACGATCTGGCGGGCCCGGTAAATGTCCGTTCCCCAGTCGAATTCGATGTTGATGATGGAGAAGCCGGTGGTGGACGAGGAGCGCACCCGGCGGACGTTGGTCGCGCCGTTGACGGCCGTCTCGATGGGGAAGGTCACGAGGCGCTCCACTTCCTCCGGGGCCATTCCTTCGGCTTCCGTCATCACGACCACGGTCGGGGCGTTCAGGTCGGGGAACACGTCCACCTCCGAGCGGCTCGCGGAATAGATGCCCGCCGCCATACACAGGGCGGCGATCACCAGGACGGCGACCCGGTTGTTCAAAGAGAACGCGATGATCTTGTTCAGAAGACCACTCTCCGCTTGTATCCTTTCCATGGGCTAATGGCTGTGCGTGTGACCGGCGGGAACGGACGTGACGCCGGCGAGCTTGACGTGGACCGCGCCGGCGACCACCACGAGCTCACCCTCCTGCAGCCCCGCGACCACCGGGACGCGGCTGCCGTCCGACTGTCCGAGAGTGACTTCCCGCTTCTCGAAGCAGTCGTCGTCATCCTCCTCACGGACAAAAACATAGTGGACGCCCTGGTCCTCCACGACGGCGGACAGGGGCACCGAGATGCAATTCCGCGACGCGGAGGTCTTCAGGTACACGTCCACGTAGGACCCGGGTACGAATTCGCCCTTGTTGTCGAATTCGAAGATGACCGGGATGTAGAAGTCCCCGTCGGACGCCCGGCCGTAGCTGACGAGCCTGCCGCCCAGTTCGCCGAGGCTGTACGCCTTGTCACTATAGGACGTGACGAAATCGGCGTCGCGGACCAGGGCGATGCGGCCGTAATATTTCTCGGACACGTCCGCACGCAGCCGGAGCCGGCGATTGCTGCTCACGGTGGCGATGGGCGTGCCGGCCTCCACATAGTCGCCGCTGCGCACCGTCAGGCTCTTGACGAAGCCGGACAACGGGGAGGCCACGACCACGGCGCCGCTCGCGGTGCCGTCGGCGACGAGCGCCTCGTATTCCACGCGGGCGTGTTCGTAAGCGAGCCGGCTCTGGTCGAGGTGGCTCTCGCTGACGATGTTGTTTTCGCGGAGCTGCAGGTCGCGCTCATATTCCTTCTTGGCCGTCTCCAGGGTGATCCTGGCCTTGGCGAGCTTGTCGCCGGAGCCGACGCTCCGGGTGGAGATGGTGCCGATGCGGGCGCCCTTGGAGACGGGAGAACCCTCCCCGAGGTTGCCCAGGCTGACGATCCCCTCGCTCTTGGCCACGACGGTCATCTCGTCGCCGGCGGAGGAGACGATCTGGCCGCTGGTGCGGATCACTTCGCTGAAGGGGCCGGCGGACACCGTGTCCACCAGCACGCCCAGCTGCACCTGACGGGCGGGACTCATCTCGATCCGGCCGTCCTCGTGCGAATGTTCGTGCTCGTGTTCGTGCTCGTGCTCGTGGGCGTGGTTGTGGGGACCGCAGCCATACAGCACGGCACAGAGCGCCATCAAGGCAAAAAAAGCTTTTTTCATCAGACTCGGTTGCTTTGGGAAAGCAAAGATATGCCTTCGCGCGTGCAACCGGGTTGCAAAGAGCGGCTAGCGGATGCCGTACAGATAGGCGAGCAGGGCGGTCTTGCCCCGCATCGTCTCACGCGGCGTGAATTCGCCGTTCACCCAAAGGTAACGCTGGTTGAAGAAAGACTCCTGGCGGGGCCAGCCGGCGTTCCAGTCGGGATAGCAGCGCCTGAGCAGGATCTGCGCATCGCCGCCGTCGCCGCGCGACCAGGTCTCCGTGCCGTTGAAGGGCGTCTGGCCGGGGTGCGTGCCGGGCGTGCCGTCGTTGCGGCCCGTGGAGTAGCAGTCCGTGATGTGGCGCTGCCCCAGGCCAGTCATTTCCACGGTATTGGAAGGGTTGCGGCCCAGGCCCCAGCCCGCCTCCTGGTACATCGCCTGCTCCAGGCCCGTGCGCTCCTCGGGCGAGGTGGAGCAGTGGTGCATCAGCATCACCAGCTGGAGGTTCTCGTTCGTCTGCCAGCGGCCGTCGGATGCGCTGCGGCGCGAAGGACGCTCGCTCCAGCGGTCCAGATGGTCCGCCCGGGCCTGAGCCCGCACGGCGGCGAGCATATTGGCGTACAGCTCGGGATAGTGCCTCTCCCACGGGCACAGCAAATAGGCCGCCGTCCCCCATAGCTGGTAATAGGCACCGCCCCGACCGGTCTTGATGACCGGGGCGTCAGGCGCCGTGATGGCGCTCTCCGCCGCGAGGATGTCCTCCCAGGCGCGCTCCCCCGTCAGGTTATAGAGGAAAGCCGCCGCCATCTGGCGGAAATCCCGCCCGCGCATCTGCTCGTTGCCTATGCCCTGCATATCGTCCAGCTGCAGGTTCTCCTGCCTTTCGGCGAAACGGAAGGCCTTCTCGGCTTCCGCCGTGTAATAAGCGCGGAGCGCCGCATTCCCCTGCACGCGGAAGGCTTCCGCAAGCATCGCGCAGTTGGCGGCGTTCGCCCAGGCTGCCATCGTGGTGCAGCCGGCCTGGAACATCACCGTCCAGTCCTTGTCGGGGTTCGTAACTCCCTGGGAATAAGCTTCTCCGTCGCGGATGCCGAGGAAGAAGTCCACCTCGTTGCGGGCTTCGTCGATCAGGTCCGGGATGCCGTTGCCGCTCTCGCGTATGCCGGTATTGTCCTCGTCCAGCCGTCCGCCGGTGAGCAGGTACGGCAGCAGCAGGTCATAGATATTGGCCACGTGGGCGAGGTGGCGGTCCCAGTCGAAGGCATCGGAATGACCGCCGCGCACGTCGGGATTGGTCGGGTTGCCCGGCAGGCGGTGCTGCCAGAAGGCGGACGCCTCCTTCGCCTTGAAATGCGGCTCGTCCCAGACGTCGCCGGGCGACTTCCGCCAGTCGGGATGCCAGGGATGCAGGTCCGTCTTGTACACGACGAAGCCCTTGGGATCCTCCCCGGGCACGAAACGCGGCTGGCGCGGCACGGGGCTGATGCGCGGATCGACCGGCTCGCCCAGACGCATATAGTAGTAGCCGCGCACCGAGAAGCGGTACGGCTCCCAATAGAGATCCGGATCGATGTCGAAATCCATACTGCAGCCCACGTCCTCGACCACGAGGCGGTAGCGGCCGGGCGCGGACTCCCGGAAATCGACGTTCCACACGGTGCTGCCCGTGAGGTCCTTGCCGCCGGCTTCGCGGGCGCTCTCGGACGCTTCCTTCCAGCGCTTCACCTCCCCTACGGTCCGGGAGGCGCCGGTCGCGACGTTGTACAGATAAACTTTCTTGCCCTCGAAGGCGCCGTAGTCCCGCTCTCCCCCGTCGCCCAGCCACAGATACAGGTCCGCCGTCTTGACGGGCTCCGCCGGCGTGTAACCGAGGATGTTGACGTGGACCGCCTCGGACTGCGAAGACCAGATGTCGTAGCGGACGGTGGCCGTCGCGACGTCGGAGCCCAGGCCGGCGGGGATGCGCACCGTGTAGGTGCAGCCCTGCCGCATCGGGGCGGGCAGGCGCAGGAAGATCCAATGGTCCAGCTCGCTGGTGAGGGTGTGGTCGGTGTTCATCGGCTTGGACTTGCGGTACGCTGCCACGGGGCGTTTCCTGCCCCGGAAGGCGCGGTCGTCGGACGAGCTGACCGTCCAGCCTTTGAGGGTGCCGGCGACGCGGGTGTCGAGCCGGGGCAGGAAGACCTTCAGGGTATCGTCCCCTTCGGCGAAGGAATGGCCCAGATAGGCGCTGGGGCCCGTCCCGTCGTCGCGGTAGCGCACCTCGCCGTCACGGAAATGCAGCATCACGTAATCCTTGTCCACGACCTGGATTTCCAGGAAATGCGTGGCCTGCGCCGCCTGGGGCAGCAGCAGGGCCATCAGAAGCAGGAAGCGAATCGTGTGTCTCATGGTATGAAAGGCGTTCCCGCCAGGAAGACCTGGCGGATGAAAGGAGTCTGGTACAGGTACGGGAGCTTCGTCAGCGTCCAGCCGGGCTGCGTGAGGATCAGGTCCGCCCGCTTGCCGGGGGTGATGGAGCCGGTCTCGGCCGACAGGCCCATCGCATAGGCGCCGTTGAGCGTCACGGCGTTGAAGACCTGGACCGGCGACAGGCGCATCCGGATGCAGCCCAGGGCCATCACGAAACGCATGTCGCCGCTGGGCGAGCTGCCGGGATTGTAGTCCGAGGCCAGGGCGATGCCCAGCCCGGCGCCGATGAAGTCGCGCGCCGGGGCATAGGGGATGCCGAGAAAGAAGGACGAGCCCGGGAGCATCGTCGGCATGGTGGTGCTGCCGCGCAGGGCGTCGATTTCCGCCGCGCCGGCGCGCTCGAGGTGGTCCACCGACAGCGCGCCGTGGGCCACGCCGACCTGCACGCCGCCGCTGGCGGCAAGTTCGTCGGCGTGGATCTTG
>JAEEGJ010026198.1_pt1 | contig 11851 bp, 5 predicted proteins | sample 8958761 | NCBI WGS metagenome assembly JAEEGJ01 (sample SAMN16246546, study PRJNA631951) | gut metagenome | biome: gut microbiome; feature: rumen; material: RS-attached | host: Bos | place: Iran: Karaj | collected 2018-10
TACATCAAACCACAACGCAGCGGTCTGGCCGTTGCCGATGCCCTTGGTTGTATCTCATTTGGTTCCTACATCAAACCACAACATCCTGCCTTCCAACCCGTAAACGTCAGTGGTTGTATCTCATTTGGTTCCTACATCAAACCACAACCTCGGTGTTCTTAATGTTGTCTTCCATTGGTTGTATCTCATTTGGTTCCTACATCAAACCACAACCGACGTGTCGGCTTTGGTGGTTTCGTTCTGTTGTATCTCATTTGGTTCCTACATCAAACCACAACGGATAGGTCACCGATACCTGCCAGGTGTCGTTGTATCTCATTTGGTTCCTACATCAAACCACAACTTCTTCGGCTCTCCATTTTCGACAGCCGACGTTGTATCTCATTTGGTTCCTACATCAAACCACAACCCTACCTTGTTGCAGGTGACCATCAACGGGTTGTATCTCATTTGGTTCCTACATCAAACCACAACAGCAATGAGTTGCTTGCGTACGCTGCTCCAGTTGTATCTCATTTGGTTCCTACATCAAACCACAACTTGTTGCTCGGGGTTATCTTTGCAGCGGAAGTTGTATCTCATTTGGTTCCTACATCAAACCACAACCTGTCACAAATATGTATATCATTATCAATGAGAAATGTTGAATAATGGAAACAGGAAGTGGTTTTGATATGGTTTATTGTTGCAAAATTACCAAATAATTTCCAATTGAACCGGTCCACTGAAAATCTTTTTATCTTTTTCTTTTTTCCCCCAGAAATTCACGATCTCACTATATTGCTTATCGGTCACTCCCAGTATACTTACTCTGCCCGCATTGGGGATGAATGTTTTCACTCGTTTAATATGAGTTTTAAGGCTCTCGTATGATCCACAATGTCTTATATACACTGAATATTGAAACATGACAAACCCAACCCAACATCCTCGATAGGCCTCGTTATAGTTTTGTTATCTTCCTTGGATTTCACAACCAGTTGCCCGTATTTGAGTGATAGGGCAACTGGTGATGTGAACATCAATGTTTGCTTAATCATTTATATTCTTCTTATTTCTCCTAAATCATTAAGTTCAAAGTCTATGCCCTCAACAAGCGCATTGAATTGAGTATGCAGCAAGAGGATGCCTGGCCGAAACTCTTCTCCAGCCTGAAATGAGCCGTTTTTTATCTTGATTTCGCTACTAGGCCTTGCATCTTGATGGTGGACTAAAGCTATTCTTCCGTATGAGCTAGTCTTAGTCGCAAATGAGTTTAGCCCGACAATTTTATACAATCGGAGTTCTATTTCATGCTGATTAAGCGACCAGACTTCTTCGGGCTTCTTTTCGTAGGGGATTACCATGGTGCCGATTTTTAATCGGTATCTTAGCGGGTACCCCATTTTAACTTCGGGTACAAGAGGCATATTGTTGCCCTGCTGGTGGCTTTTCCGATAGAAAATGGCAGCAGTTATATTGCTGACGATTTCAAAGGCTCGTTTTTCTTTACCTTTATTGTCTTTCCCTACATAGATGGCCATCATGTAGTTGCGGTCATTTTGCACATGAAATTGGCGTTTGTGTTCATGCCTGGATTTATCCCGATGCCATCTGATGTTGATGGGTCGGGTAACGGAACCTGTAAAGACTCGAACTTTTTTAGTCGGGATTTTCTTTTCCTGGTTCATCCAAATACCGATTTCCAGCGCTTTCTTGAGTGAGCCATGGATAGAGATGGCTTCTTCTACTTTGCCACGCACAACGTCATCGACAATATTTTTAATATCCTTCGCATCTATGTCATCAAGGCTTTTGCGGACAACATACTTGATGTCCCCTTCACGCTTAATGGCTCCATAGTAGCTCCCGTTGTGAAGTGATCCTCTTGCCGTATCACCCTGTATGATGACCTGTCCATCCCTTTTTCTGGTGTGTTTGGGCAAGTTGTCTTTGGTATGATGGGCAACCAATAGTTCATCTTGTATGTGCTTGATGTCAGCAACAAAAGTGGGCCATGGTTTGTCAAACTGTGGCTTGGCTCCGAGTCCTTGCTTGTATTCGTCTTCGTCGTGGTAGAATTGTGCCAACTTTGCATACTGCACGTTGTCAATACATGCTATAGTGATGGCATCAATACAGTGGTGGACGTGATTGATGCGTTCCTTGGCAGTATATTCATCTTGAATCCCCCACATCTTTCTGAAGTCTGATGTGGCAATGCCCTTAACAATATACACATGCTTGAAAACTGATTTCAAGAACATGCGGGCATAGCGGGAGATGACACTGATGTCAGTTCCTTGTCGGCGCGAAAAACCCTCAGGAACTTTGGTCATCGTGAATCTCTTGTATTTGCCACTCCAATAGTCGCGCTCTAATGTCAAGAGATGGCGTCGACGGATGATTCTGTCTTTCTCCTCTTTAGTCATTGCCCTGCTTCCTTTGAGCCGACGGATTTGCTTACTCAATTCTTCGGCTCGCTCGTTCCAATGCTCAATGCGTTGAAGCATTTCTTCATGCACATTTAATTCAGCCGGCAACTTGGTCTTTTTTTCCTCTCGATTAAACTTGCTGCTGCACAAGGTGAGGTTCATCTTTGTGCTGTCTCCGCCTGCACTGCGTGGTATCGTGTGCTCAATGTCATATTTTGGATTTGAACTCAAAAAGTCAGCAATACCAATCTGGTCGCCAGTGTAGATACATAGGTGGTTTTGTTCTTCCCACAACTGATATTTTAAGATGTCAGTATCAGATGGGTTGGCGATTCCTGTGTCCTCTTGAATTCTTTTACGGCAGTCGTCGCGGTCTTTTTCTTGTTTGCGTTGCCATGTTTGGATAGCCCAGCGGCGGTTTGCGTCATTTAAATCTCTGGAAAATTCTAAGTGCACCTTGGTGTTTTCATCAATATACCCTTTAGCCAACAAGAGATTGACAACCTTGCGCAAACGGAACATTGACCGCATTGCCATCGGGTTTCTTACACTGCTGATGCGCGGAGAGCCTAGTTGATAGATACCATCAGCATTGGGCAAAACCCTAGGATAGTGTTCCATCATTGACGGATGGTATAACTTGTTCAATTGCTCTGTGTCTATATCATCAAAGTTGTCCCTAATAAAATCTTTGAGGTAATGCTCCAGCGGACGTTCATCATTCTTCTTGTCGTAATCCAATAGCGCATTAATGATTGTATTGACAGCCTTCTGATGTTCGTCTTCGAATCTACTATAGAATGGTGGTAATACCTCATCAATATTGGCCATGAAAACAGCATGAGAATAAATAAGACCATAGTCCTTGAGATAGGGCAGAATCTTGCGGATGGCTTTTAGGCTAAGGGCAGCATAATCATTGGGCAGAGAAATCTTTGCGAACTTTTCAGCTTGTTCTTCTGCCAATTGCAATCGACTCTTAGCAAAACCCTTGAGCTTCTCCTCGTCATCATAGAAGAACAGTGCGTGCCATACATCATTCATCACTTCATAGGGAGTCTTTCCGTCGGCGAGAGTGTAAACCTCACATGCTCCCTCCAACCAATTCTCGCCGAAGATTTCCTCAAGTTGAGCAGTCACCGTGCTCATCGGAATCTGGGTATCCATCTGGTAATTGAACATGTACGGTCTCTCTTCCTTGTCCCGAAAGTATTTGTACTTGTTCTTGCCTGCGAGTTTCTTGGCTATATCTTCAAAACTGAAGGTGTGCTTGCTTTTTCTTTTAAATAAGGGCAGAACCTTCGCTTTCTCGTCCCCATTCAAGTATCGCAGATCGCTATCAACAGGAGTCTTTATCTTGATATTATTCAAGAAACTATAAAGTCGAAATTCTTCAAATAGCGGGTGTGATGCCGGGCAACGTGGTTTGCCTTTTTCAAAAGTACATGTGCCAACAGTAGATTTTTGTGATTTCAATGGACGTTGGGAGAAGATGGCTTTTTCTAGTTTACTCACCAATTCCTCGGGCAACTCCTGCTTTTGACAAATGGCATGAAACTCTTTCAGGTAGTGCTCGTTGCGTGCAGTATAATGCTGTCTGATTTTTTTGCCCTCATGGTAGAGCCGATAGAAATACTCTCCTAGATACTCACAGCCTGCTTCTTGCATTTCGGCTGTCAAGTTGTTGATGCCCTCGCTGACGGCTCCCTCTGAAGCCTTTGTCGTTTCCTTGCGGTTACTCAAGAAACCACGTCGCTGGTTGAGGTGATATAATGCCCGTCCCAAAATATAGCGTTGAGTCAAGTTTGTTAAGTCCAGCTTCTCAGTCAAGCAGATGTGCCTGAACTGATATGGATTAACATTGTTCTTGTCTTCAGTCCGTTGCCACTCCATGAATGCTTCATCATGAGGATATATTCCCTTGAGCCTCCAGTCCCTTAATTCCTCGCGGCTGAGAGGTGGGCACAATTGAGCATCAACGAGTATAGTTAGCAAACGGATTTTTCTCACCTTGCGGCGCCAATAATGCTTTCGCAAAGCCCTGTATCCAGTGCGCTCAGCAGCTTTAGATGACTCGATGCCTTTTTCGATTTTTACTCCTTCGGTAAAGATATTGGTCCCTTTATGAATGAGTCGGATTCCCTTCTCGTCTTTTTCGATAATGGCCCATCCGAGGCTATTAGTTCCTGTGTCTATTCCTAAAATTCTTTCCATAACGTAGTCTTAAAAAGATTTTCGGTAAAATTACTAGAATATTTTGGCATCACAAAACTTTTTTATAATTTTGCGCCCATAAGATTTCCTACATCTTATCACAATAAGGCCATCATGGCCGAAGGGTAAAACCTATACTCCCGCCTCGGTGGGAGTTTTTTTTCAACATCCACGCATAGCCTCACGGTGAGCCGGTAAGATACTATGGTTTTTGGGTAGGTGCTTTCATTCCGGCATCGCCTGCAAGTGGCTAACAGCTACTGACTCAACTAATTCATCGGGTTGTTGATAATTTATTATGGAAAGTTGTTGGTAGTATGGGGAAAAATGACTACCTTTGCACCCGAATTGAAGGCAGAACTTTAAGAAAATGTCAGTTTATTCATTGGGAATACCTTTCAGGATAACTTGTAGCGGAGAGGCAGCAAGCCAGTTTTACAACCCGCTGCAGGAGGGGGTATACAGCGTCACACGCGTCACACTAGATGGGGAGTACCCCGCTAATGTGGCGCGATTTTCTTTTATAGAAAACAATCAAACCAATCAATTTTTTAATAATTCATCATTTTTTCATCCATTAAAACAAGTTTTTGTATGTTGAGAACAGTTAAGCTTTTGGCTTTGGTGGCAATGTTCGTTGTAGCATTGTCGGCAAGTGCCCAGGTGACGACCTCGGCTCTCTCGGGTGTTGTGACCGATGAAAACCATGAGGCGCTGATTGGCGCTACGGTTACCGCGTTGCACACGCCCTCGGGCACGAAGTACAACGCCGTTACCAACATCGACGGCCGCTACACCATGCGTGGTATGCGTCCCGGTGGTCCCTACACGGTTACTGTAAGTTACATCGGCTATCAGACTCGTCAGATCGAGGATGTAACGCTGCAGCTGGCCGAGACCTACGACCTGAGCGTTGACATGAGTGTTGGCTCCAACACGCTGAGCGAGGTGGTCATCACCTCCGAGGCTACCAAGTTCAGGACCGAGAAGACCGGTGCTGCCACTAACATCAACAGCGCCCAGATCAGCAGCCTGCCTACGGTAACGCGCAGTCTGACCGATGTGACCCGCCTGTCGCCCTACGGTGGTAACGGCATGAGCTTTGCCGGTACCGATGGTCGTCTGGCCAACTTCACGGTCGATGGTGCAAACTTCAACAACAACTTCGGTCTGAGCGACAACCTGCCTGGTGGCGGTAACCCCATCTCGATCGAGGCTATTGAGGAGATGCAGGTAGTGATTTCGCCCTACGACGTGCGTCAAACCAACTTCATCGGTGGTGGTGTTAACGCCGTTACCAAGAGCGGTACCAACACCTTCCGCGGCAGTGCCTACATCTTCCACCGCAACGAGAACATGCGTGGTGACGCTGTTGAGCGTTTCCAGATTTCCTCGGCCCGTGAGAAGGACCAGGTAACCACCTACGGTTTCACCCTGGGCGGCCCGATCTGGAAGGACAAGCTGTTCTTCTTCGTGAACGGTGAGATGACCAAGCAACCGACCATCGTTAACCGCTGGCGTGCATCGGAGAACGGTGTCGGCAATGCTGACGCCTTTATCTCGCGCACCACGTTGCGCGACCTGGCCCGCGTGAGCGAGCACGTGATGGGCAAGTATGGTTATGACACGGGTTCTTACACCAACTTCCCTGCCGACGAGAACAACTATAAGATTCTCGCCCGTCTGGACTGGAACATCAGCCACGACCACCACTTGTCACTGCGTTATAACTACACCAAGAACCGCTACTGGTCCAACCCCAACGCTACCTCGATGGACGGCGGTACCCGTATGGCCAATGCCCGTGTATCGCAGTACTCCTTCTCGTTTGCCAACTCGATGTATGGCATGGACAACCTGGTACACTCTTTCGCTGCCAACTTGAACAGCCGTTTGACCGACAACCTGTCGAACGAGTTCCTGGCAACCTACTCCAAGCTGGACGATATCCGCGCCAGCAACTCGAGCGAGTTCCCCTTCATCGACATCACGATGACCGATGAATATGGCAACAAGGACAACTACATGGCTCTGGGTTATGAGCTCTTCACCTGGAACAACGCCGTTCACAACACCATCTGGAACCTTCGTGACGACGTGACCTGGTACTATGGTAACCACAAGTTCATGGGTGGTCTCACCTTTGAGCACCAGATGGCCGACAACCAGTACATGCGTAATGGTACCGGTTACTACCGCTACAACAGCGTGGATGACTTCATCAACGGTGCCGCTCCCGAGGTTGTTTGCTTGACCTACGGTTACGGTAGCGAGACCAAACCTGCTGCCCGCGTGCAGTTCAACAAGGCTGGCCTGTATGTACAGGACGAGTGGAACGTGAAACGCAACTTCAAGTTGACCTACGGCCTGCGTCTTGATGGTCTGTTCTTCAACAATGGTGACCTGCTCACCAACAATGCTATCTTGGCTCTTGACTATTATGACAAGAACGGTGATGTTCGCCACATCGACACCGGCAAGTGGCCCAACAGCAACCTGATTATCCAACCGCGCGTTGGTTTCAGCTGGGACGTATTTGACAACAACAGCCTCAAGCTGCGTGGCGGTACGGGCCTGTTCTCGGGTCGTCTGCCCCTGGTATTCTTCACCAACATGCCCACCAACGGCGGTCTGGTTCAGTATCAGGCACAACTCAACAGCAAGAACACCGACATGAGCCAGTTTGCCGGCGGTCTGGTGACCGACGCCGAGGGTCATGCCACTATCGCTGCTCTGCGCAACAAGCTCATCGCCATGGGTTATCCCGAGAATGTGACCTCCGACATGGGTACCGTTCCCTCGGCCGTCAATGGCGTGGATCCCAAGTTCAAGATGCCGATGGTATGGAAGACCTCGTTGGCCGTTGACTACAATATCCCCGTAAGCTTCCCCTTCAGTGTTACTGTTGAAGGTATCTTCACCAAGAACATCAATGCTGCCAGCATCAGTGACTGGAGCATGCCCGGCGTGGGTGGTTATGCCCGCTTCAACGGTGCTGACAACCGTCCCATCTTCCCCGCAGGTTTCCGCCGCGGTACCAAGGCCTTCGTTCTGGAGAACACCAGCCGTGGTTATGGTTGGATTGCCAACGTGACCCTGAATGCCCGTCCCGTCGACTGGCTGAGCCTGATGGCTGCTTACACCCACACTGTGAACAAGGAAGTGACCGGTATGCCCGGCTCTGCTGCCGAGAGTGCCTTCACCTACGTTCCCACCGTCGAGGGTCCCAACAACATCAAGCTGCACAACTCACAGTATGTGACTCCTGACCGTTTCGTCTTCTCGGCAACCGGTCATGACAAGAGCGGTAACCACTATGGCCTGATCTATGAGACCTGGCGCGGCGGATACAAGTACTCCTACATGATGAACAATGATATGAACGGCGACGGTTACAACTACGACGCCATGTACATCCCCACCGATGCTCAGGTTGAGAATGGCGAGTTCCGCTTCATCAACAATGACAGCAAGACCCGCTTCATGGACTATGTTCACAACAACAAGAGCCTGAAGAACCACCAGGGCGAGTATGCCGAGCCTTACAGCCTGTACAGCCCCTGGGTTCATCGCATTGACCTGAGCTACAAGCACGACTTCTCGTTCAACGTTTGCGGTGCCAAGCACACCCTGCAACTCAGCTTCGACATCAAGAACCTGATGAACCTGTTCAACTCGAGCTGGGGTGTGAGCAAGTATCTCAACCCCGAGATTGGCAGCGATCCCCGTCTGCTCAAGTATGAGGGCGTTGATGCCGAGGGCTATGCCACCTTCTCGACCAATCCTGCTATCAATGGTGCCACCAAGACCTTCGTTCCCAACAAGTCTCTCGGTCAGTGCTGGAATGCTTCGATCGGTATTAAGTACATCTTCAACTAATTCAAAGTCAAAGAATACATATTATGAAACTTAAATATTTTCTTTCGTTTTTTGCACTGGTCGCTCTGCTGTCAAGCTGCTCTGACGACGATGCATTGACCCTGCTCGATGAAATCCAGGTTTCATCCTCCTATGTGAGCATCGATGTTAACGGTGGTTCCAACACGATTACCGTCAATGCCAAGGAAGCCTGGTCATTTGATAAGGACGAACTTCCCGAATGGCTGACCGTTAGCCCCATGAACGGCGGAGCCGGTGAGACCACGGTGACCTTCACCGCACCTGCTGCCCCCGACGGCCGCAATACCGTGCTGCACATCGCATGCGCCGACAAGACACAGACCATCAACGTCATCCAGGGTCTTGCCGTTGTTCACAACGCTACCTGTGCCGAGGTTATCGAGGGTCCTGAGAGCAAGAACTACCGCGTGACCGGTACTGTTGCCTCAATCGTGAACACGACCTATGGTAACTGGTATCTGCGTGATGAGACCGGTGAGATTTACATCTATGGTACCTTGGATGCAAAGGGCAATACCAAGAACTTCCTCAGCCTTGGCCTTGAGGTGGGTGACATCGTTACCGTTGAAGGTCCTAAGACCGTTTATAACGGTACTGTCGAACTGGTTGACGTGACCGTTGTCAAGATCCAGAAGTCCCTTGTTAAGGTCGAGAGCTATGACCCCGAGGATGCCACCATCCCCGTTGAGGGTGGCAATGTAGCCATTAACCTGAGCTGCAAGACCAACAACGGTGTCTCGGTCGAGATTCCCGAGGAGGAGAGAAGCTGGCTGTCAATCGTGTCGGTAACCGGTGGCTCAGAGCCCGTGGTTACCTTCCACGCCGGTGCCAACAACGGTGGTGACCGCAGCGCTGTTGTAGTCTTCAAGACCACCGACGACAGCGGCAAGGAATATACTGCTGAGGCTGAAATCCATCAGAAGGGCTCGATTGTCGCTGCTACCGTAGCCGAGTTCCTCGAGGCTCCCGTGGGCGATACTCAATACCGCATCACCGGTGTTATCCAGAGCGTGGCTAACGCTTCCTATGGTAATGTATATCTCCGTGACTGGTCAGGTGAGACCTACGTTTACGGCATCGGTGCCAAGGGTGACTTCGAGGCTGCCGGCCTGAAGGTTGGTGACATCATTACCCTGGTGGGCAAGCGTGGCGAATACAAGGGTGAACCCCAGATGACCGGCGCAGTGCTCGAAGATGTCAAGCACGTTGTCGTTGTCAACAGCATCGACGAGTTCCTCGACATGGACGACAGTCCCGACGTTTACTACATGGTGACCGGCGTTGTCGATGAGATTGCCAACCCCACTTATGGCAACCTGTACCTGAACGACGGAGACAGCAGGGTTTATGTCTATGGCTGCTATCCCGGTTGGGGCGCTACCGGCGACAACCGCAAGAACTGGCTGGAGACCGCCGACATCACCCTCGGTGACCAACTCACAGTGATTGGTGTGAAGAGCACCTACAACGGCAACCCCCAAGTTGCTAACGGTATCTACTTCTCGCACACCAAGGCCCAGTAACCGACAATCGGTTCTAAAAAGGATTTATTTCTGAGTCCTATTACTAAGCGTATTCATTCCAAATCATGAATTTCCCGAGAGGGGAGTCACCACCACGGCGACTCCCCTCTCTTTATTAAACCGCACTTCTCTAGACGAAACCACAGACCCTATCCCCTCTGTGTCAAGGCAGACACATCAAAGCAGCGACGCGACTCACAGGCTTCGTCACAGTGGCGGCGAGGCAGACACCGCGGAGCAGTGGCAGAACGCACTGGTTTCGTCTCTGTGGCGGCGAGGCAGACACTGCGAAACAGCGACCGGACTCACAGCCTTCGTCACTGTGACGGCGAAGCAGACCCCGCGAAGCAGTGGCAGGACACGCAGGCTTCGTCACAGTTGCGGCGAGGCAGACACCGCGAAGCGGTGGAGATATCGTTAACCCATTGTGAGGCGGGACGCGAAGCGGCATGCCTCACTGTGGGGATGACATCACACCACCGCGTGCACCTCGAAGAGGTGCGGTCGTTTGCAGGTTACAATTATTATGACTACCTTTGTGGAAAAACAACTGACACCATGAGTAAAGTCGTTTCATTGCATCACATCGTCATCAACACTAAAAACAGGCAGATGACCATCAATACAGAACATGCCGAGGACATGTATCGTTTCATCACGAGTATTGTGAAACGCAACGGCTGCTTCTTGTGCCGTATTGGTGGCATCGAGAATCATATCCACATGTTGATTGATTTGGCTCCAACGGTTTCATTGTCTCATCTGCTATGGGACATTAAGCGGTCAAGCAGTAACTGGGCAAAGAAGAGCGGGCTCTTTCCTGAATTCGTAGGCTGGGGCAAGGAATTCGGCGCTTTTTCCGTTTCCAATTCTCATCGTGATGCAGTGATACAATACATTATAGGCCAACGCGAGCACCACAAGCAAGTGGGTTTTGATGACGAGTACCAGCGTTTGGTCGAACGGAATGGAGCAGAGTGGAATGAGCATATGCTCACATGATGCAGTGGCGCACTACGGCACGTCTCCGACGTGCAGCCACGTGGATCCGGTGCCCACAGTGAAGTCCATCGCCTGGCGATGTCCTCCACAATGGGTTAACAACACTGTCTGGTCTTCGACCAGCCCTGCACCCGACTCACCACAGCCCTATGGCTCCATAGCAGACACCACAAAGCAGTGACAAATGCCCAAGTCCTATCACGACGAAGCAAACACTGCGAAGCAGTGGCCGGACACACAAGTTTCGTCACTGTGGCGGCAAGACAGACACCGCGAAGCAGCGACTTGAACACACAGCCTTCGTCACTGTGGTGACGTGACAGACACCGCGGAGCAGTGACTTGCACACACAGCCTTCGTCACTGTGGCGACGTGAAAGACACCGCGAAGCAGTGGCAGGACACACAGGCTTCGTCACAGTGACGACGAGGCAGACACCGCGGAGCATTATCTTAGACGCACTGGTTTCGTCACAGTGGCGACGTGACAGACACCGCGGAGCAGCGACTTGCACACACAGCCTTCGTCACTGTGGTGACGTGAAAGACACCGCGAAGCAGCGACTTGCACACAGCCTTTGTCACTGTGGCGACGTGAAAGACACCGCGGAGCGGTGGAGATATTGTTAACCCATTGTGAGGCGGGACGCGAAGCGGCATGCCTCACTGTGGGGGGATGACATCACACCACCGCATGCACCTCGAAGAGGTGCTGTTGTTTGCAGGTTTCGATTATTATGACTACCTTTGTGGAAAATATCTGACATCATGATAATTCGAAGACTTTTTTTCTTTTTGT
>JAEEGJ010026201.1_pt1 | contig 11849 bp, 10 predicted proteins | sample 8958761 | NCBI WGS metagenome assembly JAEEGJ01 (sample SAMN16246546, study PRJNA631951) | gut metagenome | biome: gut microbiome; feature: rumen; material: RS-attached | host: Bos | place: Iran: Karaj | collected 2018-10
CATGGCACAACTCACAGTAAAGGATCTGTCGCTTGGTTATGACAATACAGTGGTGGCAGAGAACAGAAACTTCACGGTAAATGCCGGAGATTATCTGTGCATTGTAGGAGAAAACGGGTCGGGTAAGACTACGCTTATGAAGACTCTTTTGAATCTGAATGAACCAATAAGCGGTCAGATCCTTGTGGGTGACGGCCTTATGAAGAACGAGATCGGATATCTCCCTCAGCAGACCCTGATACAACGTGATTTTCCGGCTTCAGTCAGGGAAATCGTTTTGTCGGGATGCCTTGGAAGGATGGGTAAAAGAGCCTTTTACGGCCCCAAAGAGTATGCACTGGCAAAAGAAAACATGGAAAAGCTAGGGATAACCGATCTTGCAAAACGTTGCTACAGAGACCTCTCGGGAGGACAGCAGCAGAGGGTGCTCCTTGCGAGAGCTCTTTGTGCAACGAGAAAGGTGCTGCTTCTGGACGAGCCTGTATCCGGGCTTGATCCGAAGGTGACGGCAGAGATGTATGAGCTCATCGAGAGATTAAGAGAAGGCGGGACCACAATTATCATGATATCTCACGATATAGAGCCGGTGATGAAGTATGCAACACATATACTTCATATCGGGAAAAGAGTCTTTTTCGGAACAAGGGATGAGTATATGGAGAGCGAACTCGGCAGAGCATTTGCAGTATTGGAGGAAGCAATATGATGGACAAACTTGCGATGTGTTTTCAGTTTCCTTTTGTGCGATATGCGTTTATAGTCGGCATCCTTATTGCGCTTTCGTCATCGCTCCTCGGTGTTACGCTGGTGCTCAAGAGGTTTTCGTTTATCGGCGACGGCCTCTCGCATGTGGCTTTTGGAGCTATGGCGATAGCCACGGCCTTGAAACTTGCCAACAACATGGTGCTCATATTGCCTGTGACAGTGATATGCGCTGTGCTCCTTCTTAAGACCGGGCAGAACACCAGAATAAAGGGAGACGCGGCGCTTGCCATGATTTCTGTAGGGGCCCTGGCCTTTGGTTATCTTGTTATGAATATCTTTCCTACATCATCGAACCTGACGGGAGATGTATGCAGTACTCTCTTTGGATCCATGTCCATCCTTACGTTGTCAATCTGGGACGTGGTACTTTGCGCTGTGCTGTCGGTGGCGGTAGTTGGGATTTTCATCTTTCTTTACAACAGGATATTTGCCGTGACTTTCGATGAGAACTTCGCCGGAGCAACAGGGATGAAGACAGAGAGATATAACTTACTGATAGCTGTAATGATAGCGATCATCATAGTGGTGGCCATGAATCTTGTGGGTTCACTTCTGATATCGGCGCTGGTGATATTCCCGGCTCTATCAGCCATGAGCATACTAAGCAGCTTTAAGTCGGTAACGCTTTTTTCGGCAGCCTTGTCAGTTGTATGCGCCGGCTCAGGCATGCTTATATCGATGCTTGCAGGTACCCCGGTGGGTTCCACAATCGTTGCAGTGGATGTTCTGGCATTTGCAATATGCTATGTGATAGGGAGGATAAGATGAGGGAAAAGAACTTTTGGAGAAAAATATACATTACAGGATCGGCGATAGCTCTTTTAACCCTTGCAGGATGTGGCTCAAAGGAGGAAGAAATTCCGGTGGTGGAGATAGAGCCTGTGGAGCAGATAGCTGTTGAAACACCGCAGCCAACTGATATTGAGGCGATTCTTGGTTCATCGGGGGAAAGCAGTGATAAGGCGCAAGATGCTCAGGAAGTGGATGAGCAGGCTGAGCCGAATATCGAAGAGGCACCTGTGGAAGACTCTGCAGAAGGCCCTGACTACATAGACCTCACCGAGATGTCCGGGACCATGGTGTACTCGCAGGTTTACAACATGGTCTACTATCCCGAGAGATTTACGGGCACCAAAGTCAAGATGCAGGGAACCTTTTCGGATTACCTTGATCTTGCTTCAGGCAAAAGATATTTCGGCTGCATTATTCAGGATGCTACGGCCTGCTGTGCGCAGGGCATCGAGTTTAATCCCACAGATGACTTTACATATCCTGATGATTTTCCAACCGATGGCGATACCGTGACTGTCGAAGGCGATTTCGATACCTATATTGAGGAAGGTGCACAATACTGCACCCTCAGGAACGCAAAGATTCTTGATATAGCACACGAGTAGCCACAAGCCTCATCCAGGCTGTGATTCCGCTGATGGCCCAGACGATTCCGGCGGAGACCCAGATGCCGGTGGCACCCATGCCAAGGTACTTGGTGAACAGGATCGGAACAGTGAAGCGGCCAACAACCTCTACAAGACCGTTGAAAAGGGCAAAGAAAGCATCGCCCACACCGTTTAGAACACCTCTGACTACGTAGATAAGGCCCAGCAATGGGTAAAATACACTGGTTATCTTGAGTCCCATCGCACCCATGGCTATGATCTCGGGCTCTTCGACAAACATTGAAGTAATAGCACCACCAAACAGCTGCATTGAAGCAATCATGACAGCTGCGAGGCAGATCATTATCAAAAGACCTTTTCTGTAGCCGTCTCTTACACGGTCAATTTTCTTGGCACCGTAGTTCTGACCTACGAAGGTTGATATGGAAGCACTCAAGGTGGTGAAAGGCTGATGTATCAGCTGCTCAATCCTGTTTGTGGCAGTAAAGGCAGCAACTACAGTCTTACCATAGCCGTTGACGATGCGCTGTACAGCCATACCGGAGATGGCGATAAGGCCGAACTGGAGCGAGAGCGGGATACCGAGGCGCAGCACTTTAAGGGCCAGATCCGGAACAAATACAATATCTTCTTTTTTGAATCTGAAATATGGATTTTTCAGGTACGCATAAGTACCGCAGCAGGCAGCAGCTATGAACTGCGCGATGACAGTGGCTATGGCTGCTCCGTTTATTCCCATTTTCAAACTGTAAACAAATAAGATGTCCAGGCAGACATTTATGATGGCTGACAGGATCAAAAAATACAGAGGGGTCTTGGAATCGCCAAGAGCCCTCATCATTGCCGTTATGTAGTTGTAGAGCGACACAAATATCAGACCCATGCACATATAACGCACATAGGAGGTTGCATCTGCAAGGATTTCAGGGGGAGTGCTCAGGATCCGCAGAATATTATCGGCACTCAGATATCCTATTAACGCAAAACACGCCGGAATGACGAGCATGATTATGCCTGTATTGACGATGCCTTTTTTGACGCGCTCATCATCGTGAGCTCCGTAAAACTGGGATACGATGATTCCGCCGCCGCTTCCGATTCCGTTGCAAAGCGCAAAGAACAGGAAGGTGATTGAACCCGTTGAACCAACAGCCGCCAGGGCATCGGGGCCAACGAATCTTCCCACTATAGCTGAATCTGCAAGATTATAAACCTGCTGAAATATATTACCTATAAGAGCCGGGAGGGCGAAAAATATAAGGTGTCTCGTGGTGCTCCCAACCGTCATGTCTGTCGTATTTTTCATAATATTTACTCCATTTTATCTTCTGCTTATGTATAATTATAAACTATTCTCTGCACCGATTCTTCTCATATTTGGCTTTGTATATTATCAATTTTTGTTGGATAATTAAAGGAAGGAGTCATTGAGAATGGAAACATTTTGTCTTGGTAATCCGGAAGCGAAAAGAGTCCTCATCCAGCCTGTGGATGAGCATGACCTGGAGTTTCTGGAGAGCGAATTCAGTTTAATAAAGACGATGACCGGCACAGATTTTTATCTTGTCGCATTGAAGGTTGTCAGCTGGAATAAAGACTTATCACCCTGGAAGGCCCCGGCAGTATTCGGCAGGGAAGATTTTGGCGACGGAGCGGAGGATTTTCTTAAAGCTCTTTTACCCATGTGTTCTGACAGGGAAAAGACATATTACATCGGCGGCTATTCACTGGCAGGGCTCTTTGCGCTGTGGGCAGCCTATCAGACAGACACATTCAGCGGAGTTGCTGCAGCATCGCCATCCATGTGGTTCCCGGATTTTACCGAATATATGCAAAAGAGCTCCATACGTTGTGAAGCAGTCTACTTAAGCCTGGGGGATAAGGAAGCCAAAGCCAGAAACCCTGTCATGGCAACGGTTGCGGATCGCATGGCTGATGCCTGCAAAATTCTGGAAAGCGCAGGCACAAAGGTCACCTTTGAATGGAACCCGGGCAATCACTTCAGGGAAGCGGACTTAAGAACTGCCAAGGCTTTCGCCCGGCTGCTCAATGAAGATAAGAATGATACAATAAACGTAAAATAATTTTTGGAGGAATACCATGCAGTATATCAGCAAAGCGCAGATGAAACGAGTAATGTGGGTATCACTTTTCTGCTTATTGATGATGTTTCTGACGGCCCAGTTTACCTTTATCAGGGGCGTGGCAAACCTAAAGCCCATGTATGTGCTCAACATCGGAATGGACATGGTCAGCATGATGATGGGATACATGCTTTTTGTGTGCTTTGTTATTGATGTGCAAAAGAACGGATCGGACCTGCGTTATCTGATGCTGCTCCTGATCGTGGCCTATGTTGGCTGCTTTACCGATGCCTGTGCATGGTTGGTGGATGGAATCCCGCAGCTCAGATGGGCCAATATACTGGACAATACGGTGTACTATATGTGTGCACCTCTGGAAGCATGTCTTTTCTGGCTCTACACTATGACTTACTTAAAGCTCGATGACAAATATATCAGGCTTGTGGGAAGAGTCATTGTTCTTGGACTTATAGGACCTCTTAGCATGAGGCTCATCAATCTTTTCACCGGGGTCTATTTCACAGTGGATGCGGCCGGTGTTTATCACAGAAGTTCCACGTATCTTCTGTCATTGATCTACGCATATGTAGTTATGATCCTGGCTCTTATCGGAGTTGTTTATCAGAGAAAGAAGCTTCAGAGATTTCAGATAGTAACCTTCTTTGCGTATGCTGTTGTGCCGCTGGTTATAGGAGCCCTTACGGCGACTATGTATGGCCTTTCTCCAAGCGCATCGGTAACTATGCTGATAATCCTTTTGATCTACGGAATTCTCAATGTCAATCAGGGCAGGGAGAAAGCTGTGGCAGACAGAGATCTTGCAGTGGCATCGGCTATTCAGGAGAACATTCTGCCAAAGATCTTTCCGTATATGCCAGAGAGAAAAGAGTTTGATCTCTATGCCACCATGAATCCCGCCAGGGAGGTGGGAGGCGACTTCTATGATTTCTTTATGGTGGATGATGACAGGCTTGCACTGGTTATAGCAGACGTATCCGGTAAGGGTATTCCGGCAGCTCTTTTCATGATGGTTTCAAGAACCCTTATCAAGAACAGAGCGCTTCTGTGTGAGGAGCCCGCCAAGATTCTGTATGAAGTAAACAATCAGCTCTGCGAGGGAAATAAGGCGGAACTGTTCGTGACAGTATGGCTTGCGGTAGTGTCTTTGTCCACAGGAGAGGGACTTGCGGTAAATGCAGGCCATGAGCACCCTGTCCTCAAGCATAAGGACGGTAAGTTTGAACTGGTTGAATACAGGCACTCACCTGCTGTCGCAACCATGGAAGGACTGAAATTCAGACAGCATGAATTTAAGCTTGAGCCCGGAGACACATTCTTTGTATATACAGACGGCGTCACCGAGGCAGCCAACGCAGACAACGTCTTCTTTGGGGAAGAGAGAATGCTGGATGCTCTGAACAAGGATCCTGATGCTGATCCCGAAAGGCTTCTTATGAATGTCTCTCAGGGTATCAAGGAGCACGTGGGGGATGCTAAACAGTTCGATGACATCACAATGCTGGCATTCCAGTATAATGGGACCTGAACGTATAAACGGGGGACGGTATGAAAGTATTTTTGCTTGAAGATGACGACGCTATAACCATGGGGCTTAAGTATTCCCTGGAAAAAGAAGGATACGAAGTATTTGCAACAGACAGTGCCAAAGAGGCTATGAAGCAGTGGAATCCCGGGACCTTCGATATCTGCATTCTGGATATCAATCTTCCGGACGGCAACGGCTATGATGTCTGCAGATTTATTAAGGAAAAAGAGGATATCCCTGTGATATTCCTCACTGCCAGCGATGCGGAAGTGAATGTGGTCATGGGACTTGAGATGGGCGCCGATGATTATATCTGCAAACCCTTCAGAGTGGGAGAGCTGATGGCCAGGGTCAGGACGGTGCTGCGCCGCTCCGGGAAAAGAGCCGGCGGCGGAACTGCCACGGACTCAGGCGTTGAGAGAATCGGAAACATCAGCATTTACACCGGTGAGGCAAAGGTTACCGTAAGAGACGAGGAGTCGGGACAGGAGAGAAACGTTGAGCTTACAGCCCTTGAATACAGACTCCTGCTGACATTTTGTAACAACAGGGGAATGGTGCTCTCAAGGAATCAGCTGCTTCAGGATATGTGGGATGTCAGCGGAGATTTTGTAAACGATAACACGCTGACTGTCTATATCAAAAGGCTCAGAGATAAAATAGAAAAAGACCCTTCGGACCCTCAGATCATAAAGACAGTCCGCGGGCTTGGATATATTGTTGGGTGAGATTTTTGTTGGGGAAAGACATGAAGAATAAAGATTTTAGAAGATTCATAGTGATAGGATCCGCAATTGCCCTTTTTGTGGCACTTTGCGGATTCATTTTTATTGGACCGGCAGCAGGAACAGTGTGCCTTATAGCGGGGGCTTTTCCTCTTGCTCTTTTTATTTATTACACGAAAAAGAGATATCGCAGGATAGAGGAGCTTGACGATTACCTGGTCAAGGTCCTTGCAAGGGACAATGCGCCTGAAATACTTGATCAGGAGGAAGGCGAACTGAGCATTCTTGCAAATAACATTTACAAGGCGGCTTCTACTTTGAAGTATCAAAACGAGATGTTGAGTAATGACAAAAAGCAGTTGGCATCTGCTATTGCTGATATCAGCCACCAGCTCAAGACTCCGCTCACATCAATGATGATGATGAACGATCTTCTTGCAGTTGAGGAGGATGCTTCAAAGAGATCGGAGTTTCTAAAGACCCAGTCGGCACAGCTTGGCCGCATGAACTGGCTGATACAGACTCTTTTGAAACTGTCGAAACTTGATGCCGGAACAATTGAGCTTAAACGAGAGACAGTCAGAGCAAAAGAGCTTTTGGAGGAAGTGATAAAACCTTTCGAGATACAGTTGGAACTTCGAGGGATTTCCTATAAACAGCAGGGAGACGAAATGTCTTTTACCTGCGACAGAAACTGGACGGTGGAAGCACTGCAGAATATAGTCAAGAACTGTATCGAGCACATGGACGACGGCGGAGAGCTGACCATAGCTGCGTCGGATACAACTCTCTTTAGTCAGATAACCGTCACGGATACGGGATGCGGAATAGCCGGTGATGACCTGCCTCATATCTTTGAGCGCTTCTACAAGGGCAGGAATGCGGGAAAAGACAGCGTCGGAATAGGACTGGCGCTGACAAAGACCATCATTGAGGACCAGCATGGCGAGATAACTGTGAGCAGCACGGAAGGCGTCGGAACGACCTTTGTGATAAAGCTCTACAAGACCATCGTCTAATGTGACAAAACTGTAATAAAAAAGTCACTTGATTGTAAGACGGCAGTTTTAACCTATTCTCAGGATCAAATGAGAAGGGAGAAAAAGAAATGAAGATTTTGGAAATAAGAAATCTGTGCAAGGTTTACGGAAGCGGCGAGACTAAGGTTGATGCGCTTAAGAACGTTTCCTTTGACGTTGAACAGGGTGAATTTGTTGCAATAGTCGGACCGTCAGGTTCGGGCAAGTCAACACTGCTCCATATTCTGGGCGGCGTTGATACACCGACTTCAGGGGAAGTTAATATATCGGGCACAGACATAAGCAAACTTGATGAGACTAAGCTTGCGATATTCAGAAGAAGACAGATCGGACTCATCTATCAGTTCTACAATCTGATTCCGATCCTGAATGTTGAGGAGAACATGACGCTGCCGATCCTGTTGGATGGCAAGAAGCCTGATAAGAAGCTGCTTAAAGACCTGGTTGAGAAACTGGGACTGTCGGAAAGGCTTGGGCATCTTCCGAATCAGTTGTCAGGAGGACAGCAGCAAAGAGTGTCCATCGGCAGAGCGCTAATGAATCATCCGGCGCTTCTTCTTGCAGACGAACCCACAGGAAACCTTGATTCCGAGAACAGCAGAGAGATCATCGCACTTCTTCGAAAGTTCAACAAAGAGAACAAGCAGACAGTCATCATCATAACCCACGATGAGAGAATAGCTCTTTCGGCAGACAGGGTCATCACAATTGAGGATGGGCAGATCACCAGAGACTCCGGCAGGGAGGAGGTGAGTGCGTAATGAGTATCATATCAACACTTACCTTAAGGCATCTCAGGGAGAATATGAAACGAACTATCGTGACGATCCTTGGAATTGCAGCATCCACGGCACTTATTACTGCGATCCTGGTTGGAATCTTTTCGTTCTTCGGATTTTTCGGATATATCAACAAGCTGACAGACGGCAATGTTCATGCAGACTTTGATGCCCTTAGCTGGGATGATGTACAGGCGCTTAAAAACGATGACAGGATAGATATTGCGGGCGTTGCCTGCTCCGATCCCACTATAACCGGTGTCAGGATGCTTAATGACAGGGAAAACAGATTCAGGGTCGGAAACATTTTTAACGGCGATAATGACCTCTACAGGCAGCTGGTTATTTCAGACTATGAAGGCAGTCTTCCCGAGTCGTCGCAGGAAGTCGCTGTAGAAGAGGCTTTCCTTAAGGATAACGGTCTGGATCTTCATGTTGGAGATAAGATCACTTTTGAGCTTGGAAACAGATATGAGATTGAACCAGGCGGCAACATCGTCTACTACGGCGGAAGCTACAGATCGGAGGAGCAGTTTGAGGTGCTCTCCACAGAGACATGCACTGTCACTGCAATCCTTCACGGCAACAGACCCACCAAGGATTTTGATATCTTAAGGGGCTTTGATTTTGGAACGCCGGTAAGGTCAGATGACAAGGGACAGCCCTATCTTCACTGCCGCATAACACTTAGGAATCCCAATTATACTTCTGCTGTTCAGATAAAGCAGATAGCTGCTGATTACGACATTCACATAAATGACATGAACACCGAGTTTTTGATAAGTGTCTTTGCCATTCAGGGCATGGGAGGTGCCTATACTCAGATGTTTGGCATTATGCTGATTGCTCTTTTGATAGTAGTTGTGACCTCGGTGGTGCTGATCTATAACGCCTTCGGAATGTCCCTGGCTGAGAAGATCAGATACCTGGGAATGCTTGCAAGCGTTGGCGCCACAAGGGCTCAGAAGAGGGCATCGATCTACTTCGAAGGACTTGTGCTGGGTATTATAGGTGTTCCGCTGGGAATCCTTGCGGGAATCATCGGCGCGGCAGTTACACTTGATGTTCTGGGGAAAAGAGTTCTCGAAGCGGATATCATTGTCGGAGCGGAGGGGCTCAGAGGAGGAATTCCGATTCTTGTCACCATGCCGGCAATACTGGTGATCATTGCTGTTTCCGCGACAACGATCTTTATCTCAGCTCTTGTGCCGGCTATCAAAGCATCGAGGATAATGCCTCTTGATGCACTTCGTCAGACCAACACTGTTAAATACAAGGGCAGCAGGCTGAGGGTCAATCCTCTTATCAGAAAGCTCTTTGGATACGAGGGCGAACTGGCTTACAAGAATATCAAGAGGAACGGTTTTAAGGGGGCGGTCATTGTTTTTTCCATGGCAATTTCCATCATAATGTTCCTTACTATCGATTTCTTCAACAATACTTTTATGAAGCTGAATCAGTATGAGATTGATATTCCTTTTGATATCTATGTGTCCTGTGCGCTGGATGAAAAGGATAAGCTCAAAGCTGAGCTGGAGGCTCTTCCGGAGGTTACAAGAGCTGTGTCTGCTGATCACGTAGCATACGCTTTCAGGTCCAATGATGAAGACGATAAGGACTTTGTTCCGGTGAATAAGAGCTTTTTAAATCCTGATTGTTTTACTAATGACTACAGGACCCTGTTTGACGATCTAGACGCGGTATCGGTTGTTCTTGTTGATGATGGGGACTTTGATGAGTTTCTTGAGGCAAATGGTATAAGCCCTGATGAGTATCACGGAAAAGAGCTGAAGGGTGTAATCCTTGACAGCTACCTTCATACAGAGAATGGAAAGCCTGTGTTTACAGACAGGATCATAGGACAGAAGCTGTTCTATGACGACCCGGAGGGAAATCCTCCTGCTGTGGAAATCGGAGCTATAGTTCCATATGCCGAGGATAATTATATCTGCAACATGGTGCCAAAGAACACGATAGATGTCTATGTTCCTGTGTCCATGTACTTTGAGAAGGCTCTGCAGCACTTAAACGGAGATGATCTAAGCTACAACTACGGACTCTTTACGGAGGGAAATACCGAGGGGCTAAGGGAGAAGATAAGCGACCTGACAACCTACGGAGAGTATCACAATTGTGTGGTTTCCGACATATCACAGGCAAAAGACGCCATGGATGCGGTATCGCTCATGCTCACCACGGCGATGTACGGCTTCACGATACTTCTGACACTCATTGCAATTGCCAATATTGTAAATACCATATCTACTGCGATCCAGCTCAGAAGACAGGAATTTGCGATGTTCAGGTCAGTGGGAATGGAGGAAAAGGGCATTAAGAAGATGCTCCTTCTGGAGACCGTTCTCTACGGACTCAGGGCTTTGATCATAGGAATGCCGATATCTGCGCTGATCAGCTACCTGATGTTTGGAGTCATCGAATCCAAGGTATTTGCCTTTGAACTTAATTATTCGATGTATCTGATAGTGCTTCTGGGAGTATTTGCCATCATTGGACTCAGCATGCTCCTTAGCGCAGGCAGGATCAAGGACGACAACATAATAGAAGCACTTAAAGTTGATATGGCATAAAAGAAAAGAACAGGAGGGGCATCTTCCTGTTCTTTTATATTGTATTGCCTGTATTTAGTTTTTTTATATAAGAGGTAATTTTCATCCGAGTAAGAACATCTTTCTTACTGCCTTGTGCTGTAAGCTGTATCTCTGAATCTTGCCGATGATGAGCTGAAGTGCGATGCATCCGAAGATGATAACGCAGGCTGCTGTGAATACAGGATAAAGAGCTGATCCGGTTGTGATTGTGATTACCTCGAATACCAGTGTCATGATAATAAAGATTTTTGCGATTATAGTTGTCATATGTTTGTCCTCCTTAATGTCTTCTGTTCTCTCTCTTTGTATTTTGTGTTTGTGTTGTGTTTGTTTTGTTGATTGTATGTTATCAAACTGTTTATCACATAACTGTCACACGCCTATTTAATGCACCATATCAGCTTATATTTTACAGCTTCCGCCGTGATCCGCCTTTTGGCCCCGGCACACCCTCCCGCAGTAAAAAACAAAAATTTCCGTGGTTTCGCTCGCTGCTATCCATGGCCTTCGGGAAAGGCACCGCTCATTCTACGGTTTAAAAGTCTCCCTCGCCTCCATCGGCTTTGCGATACTGATGATTTTCATTTTTGAATCATTATGAGCAAATGTCATTTTCTATGCGCCTAAAGTCAGTTTTTCCGGCGCATGCGAAGAAACAAACGAAGCAGGGCGGAAACTACATAACAAGAAATCAAATGGTCACAGCTCGCTTTGCGAGCGTTTAAATCAGGTAAGGAGTCACTCTCTCAAGCTCGCTTGGAGAGATGACTCCTTATCTGATTTTAGGTGCTGCGCACCGTGTGACCATTATTTGTTCCGTTTTCCCCGCCCTGCAAGTCTGCAGCATGCGCAATCAAAGAAAAACTGACAGGCGCATAAAGAAAAGTTTCATTTGCGAGTA
>JAEEGJ010026202.1_pt1 | contig 11848 bp, 10 predicted proteins | sample 8958761 | NCBI WGS metagenome assembly JAEEGJ01 (sample SAMN16246546, study PRJNA631951) | gut metagenome | biome: gut microbiome; feature: rumen; material: RS-attached | host: Bos | place: Iran: Karaj | collected 2018-10
CATCATATGCTTTTCGCTCTATCATCTGATAATTCCTCCATGCTTTTAAGGATATTCTTAATTGTACTATTAGGATATTCCAAAGTCAACATTTAGGATATTCCGAAGTTTGCCTGCAGGATATTCCAAAGTCAGATCGTTAACTTCATTCCCTTTCAATGCAACACTCCTAATTAGAATCCCCTCCTTTTCCGTAAATGAAAAAGCCTGCGAACATCAGGATTCTTCCCTATGCCCGCAGGCGTGGTTAAATAGACTTGTTTTTTCAAATCTTATCCATTATTTATCTATCATTTTTCTCCGAATCCTTGATTCTATAGTAATCCTCGGCATCCAAACCCAGATCCACATAAGATTTTGACCTTGTAACATTTTTACCCAAGAGAACAACCGTTTCATCTGTTGTTTCGTTGAGCAACCGAATTTCATAATATCATATGCTACATCGGGCGTTACGCTTATTCTGTATAAACGTCCTTCGTTATTGCTTTTGAATAAGCAAAATCAATGTCGCCGTCTATAAGAACAACATCTCTATACATATTGGGATTAAGAAGCTTGATCACCTCAGCCTGAGAAATATAAAAACTAATTCCAGGAGCATCACAACACATAAGATCTACCCCAGCATCCTCAACATTTTTATTAGTGATCAGATATAAAATGTTCTCCAAGCAGCTATACTCTCTGTAGTCTCTCATGCCCGGATCATGTCCATAATTCTTGTCAGGGTCATCCTTATCATAATTATATGTTGGAACAATCAAGTCGTTGTTCTCAACCCTTAATTCATCAAAGGCATATCCGTCATCATATACTGAAAAAAACACACCCCGGCCAACAATAAAGCTTTCAAGATACGGCGTACATTCTTTAATGTGAATGTATTGCTGAATTTGAAGGTCGTTCTTTTTGAGAACATCGGTATGAATCAATTCGGAAAGTTGCCTTCTGCTGTGATTTATACATTCAATCAAATCCCTTTTCGAAACCAGTTTTTCTTTTTCATTTTCAATTTCCTTTACAAAATCAATCTCTTCAATAAACTCACTAAGGCTCTGATAGCCCATATTCCTTGCTTTATCCTCAAACATTTTTCCGGCCATCATAAGTTTGAGTGGATAAAGACTCTTTATCGCCTCAGTATTATTACGTAAGGCCTCAACTCGCGTTATCTCGATGTGCTTAAACTTCTTCATTGCATCTATATCAGACGATAGAATAGTATTAAAATCAGTTTCCGAAACCAGCGCAGGCAGATCCTTAAAATGTTTAACGGCATCAGAGTGTTCCATCTGCAACTGTTCGATACTCTTGTATCCGAATGCCTTCCTAACATCCTTTGCCAACAAGTACACCTTGTCTCCAATGATTATTCTGGTTTTAAATAAATCAATCTTATTCATGAAGTTTTCCCGATTTCTCAGCCAGTTGTTTATCTTCCTTTTGTACCCTTCGCTCTAGTTTTCTTATGTCCTCAGAAGGCGGAAGATTTTCAGGTTTGATTCCTCTCTGTCCAAGCATATCTCTAACCGAAGTATTATTGTCAACATGTTCTGTCGTTATAGCCGACTCTCCCTGCAAATCCTTTTCTTCAACATTATAGTTTGTCATCTCTGTTGCAAGGTTTTTTGCTGCAATTGTAAGCGTTGGCAAGAAATCGGCAAGCAGTCGTGAATCCTTAACGCCCAGCCGTTCTTTCATTTCTTTGGTAGTAAACCCTCCGAATAAAGCTTGATCACCTTTAGAACGTATTCTTGCGAAACCGGCATCGTCCACTCCTCGCTCATAGATATTCTGAGACAGCCGCTTTTCCGATTCACGAAGCTTACCACGAGCCTCCGTTCTTTCTATGTAGGCAATTCTTTCTTCAATAAGTTCCTGTTTTCTTGTCTGCACCGCAAAATAGCTCTGAGCAAACGCTATTTGCTCTTTTCGCGGATCTCCGTTTTCTGCAATAAGATAACAGGCATATCGGGTAAGCATATAGTCATCAACTTCTCGATTACCACCCTTACCGATCTTTATCATTTTGCTGACGTCAGCAAAATGATCTGATACGGCTATCCCATTGTTTTCACATGAGATTTTTGCTTTTTCTATAGTTTTCTCAAAGTTCCTCCACTGAACATAATCAAGAAGCTCCATTAACTCACGAGCATACCAAAACTCTACATCATTTTGTTCATGCCTGATATCATCAAATCTTTTCTTATAATCTGCTATGGCTTTCTTTTCCATACGAATCCCCCTATAGTTCAGGCTTTTCTATTACACGGACCTGCATAAGTGGTTCCGTTCCACCCTGATATGGTTCTGACGCTCTCACATCATAAAGATTCTTGTCAATATTGTCTGAAATATTATATTGAAGATGCCTGAGAACGTGCCAGATATCAATAAGATTCTGACATGTATCACTTTTATAAGAATCACGAAACATTGTATTCAAGGCCGCGCGAAGTTTTTCTGTAAGCTCATCCCTTGCCTTAATCCATTCGTGAAATTTCCTGTCATTATCAGGATCTTCCTTGTCATAGAAGAAGCTATCTTCCGCTATGATATCAGCGACCAGGTCCGGTTGATTCATTAGAATTCGACCATATACTTCTGTGGATAGAATAAACAAATTAAGCTGTTCTTCTGTCATCTCCACTTCCAATTTCATAATCCAACACCTTCCTTGACATTCAAAGTCTAGATTTATATAATATTACCAATGGTAATATTATAACGTTACCATTGGTAATTGTCAAGGAGAGCTACCTATGAATGAATTAACCTACACTCTTATTCCTGAGCGCCTTAAATCCGCAAGGGAACATCTTAACCTTTCCAAAGCAGAAGCCGCAAGACGAATTGGATTAACTGCCGCATCCTACGTCAGATATGAAGCGGGTGATCGTAGTCCTTCTCCGCAGGTCTTAATGTCCATTGCAGAAAAATTGAAGACGTCCGTTGCCTTTTTATCAGGAAAAACTAATGATATTTCATCTGATATAGTTAGCATTTATAAGGATAGTGATCCTCTCTTATTTGAACTTATAGAAAGTACGCAAAACGCAGATAATGCAACTTTACAGCGATTAATTACCTATTACCACCAACTGACAAAAAAGGTTTAATTTATGCCATCTCACTTCTTCTCGGCGTCCTTAATCTTATAGTATTCTTCCATATCCAACTTAAGCGGAATATAATCCTTTGCATTTCGAAGTCGTTCGAGCAAACAACAGGTCTCAACATGATAAGTTCCCGGGAACATATCAACGCAGGCAAGTCGCTTTACCTCGTATCCACGAGATAAGAACACTTCTAAATCTCTGGCAAGACTGGTTGGCTTGCATGAAATATAAACTAATGAATTTACTCCGTAGTCAATTATTTTGTCCAAAGCCTTTGGATGAATACCATCGCGAGGTGGATCTAGGATGATGTAATCTGGCTGCCTTGTGATATCGTCAAGAACCTTTAAAACATCACCTGCAATGAAATCACAGTTATCAAGTTCATTGAGCTTTGCATTTTCTATTGCAGCTTCTACAGCTTCTGGAATAATTTCCACACCTGTGACATGCTTTGCAGCTGGCGCAATCACCTGTGCGATTGTTCCTGTGCCCGAATATAAGTCGTATACTTCAGCATCGTCTGCACCTGATGCGATAAAATCTCTAGCTGTTGAATATAAAACCTCTGCGCCAAGTGAGTTAGTCTGAAAAAATGAAAATGGCGATATTGTAAAGGAAAGGCCAAGTAGCTTTTCCTTGAAATAACTTTGACCATAAAGTATTTCTGTACCTTCATCGCAGACCACATCCGCTTCGCGGTCATTTTTAGTATGAAGAATTCCAGCTATCTTTCCATCAAAGCTTGCAGCCAACAGATTGTCCTTCCAGCCTGCCAAAAGGGCTATTTCATATATAGATGAAATCTGGGTGCTTGTAACCAAATCAACCAAAATCTCACCTGTGGCCGCCGCCTTGCGGACAAGCAGATGGCGAAGATATCCTTCATGGGAATTTTTGTGATAGTATGGCTCTGATGATTTGGCGAAATAATCCAAGGTTATGGCAAGCACTTGTCGCATGTCTGCATCGATAATCTGACAGCTATCAACCGTAACAATATCGTAGAAGCTGCCCTTTTTGTGCATGCCAAGGGTAAGCGGTCCGTCCTTGACCTCGTCGCCAAAAGAAAACTCCATCTTATTTCTATATTCAAACTGATTTGGACTAGACTTGATGCCTTCGTAGGTTGATTTCCAAACATCTTCACCTATAACTGGCACCATCAAATCATGGATCATATCTTCTTTTATCTTTAGCTGGACATCGTAAGGTAGTGACTGATATGTGCATCCGCCGCATTTGCCAAAATGCTCACAGGCAGCCTTGTCCATCTCTAAATCAGATGGATTATCTACCGATAGTAAATTGCCCTGTGCCTTTTCCTTTGATGCCTTTTTCACACGGACTGAGACAGTCTGACCAGGGAGAACACCCTTTACGCGAAGGCGGTCTCCATCAGCTGTTTCTATTATGCCTTTGTTGGGAAAGTTTACCTTGATAACCTTGCCCTGAACAATCTCACCACGTTTCATATATTTAACACCTCATCCACCGCTTTCGCGGTTTCCCTTCCCTCTCGCCAAAGAAGAGATAATTCCCAAGCACTACCTCTTCCCGAAAAGGAGAATGCTTCTTCCAAATTATTCTTTTATATTTTCTTTAGCTTTGCAAAGGATGCAAACATCTTCTTTACACCCACACCGTCAAACTCCACAGTGACTTCGTAGTCGCGTCCCTCGTCGATAATATCTTGCACAGTGCCTTCTTTGAATTTGATATGTGTGACTCTGTCTCCGATGCCGTATTCTAACTTGCCCTTTTCTATCTTTGTGCCATCCTTGTTGACAGTAGCAGTCGTGGAGCTACCCACTGTGAAGCTAGAAGCCGGCTTACTCTTACGGCTGACTGGCTTCGCCGCAGATGCGCTGCCATAGGTCGTGCCCATAAATGGTTTGCCAAAGCCTGTAGGTTTTTGGTAGACAGAATACTCTCCGATAGGTGTGCTTGAATAATCCTCCATCGGCTTTGGCTCCCACAGATTGCCGTGGATAAGATCCTCAGGAATCTCTTTAACAAACCTTGAAATCTTGTGATAATCTGTTTGTCCTCGAACCATGCGCATGCGAGCGCTTGTCATGGTAAGATGCTCCCTTGCTCTAGTGATTCCGACATATGCTAATCGCCGTTCCTCTTCCAATTCGGAATCAGCTCCGCCACCATCAAATATAGCGGCCTGATTTGGGAACAGTCCATCCTCCATTCCAGCCATGTATACTCGAGGAAATTCCAATCCTTTGGCTCCATGAAGGGTCATAAGCACAACATAATTGTCACTTTCCTCATAGCTATCAATATCTGCAACCAAGGCTACATCCTCTAGGAAGCCTGAAAGAGTTGGCTCTTCCTCAGCGTCTCTCATATCCTTTTCATAAGTAACAGCCTTGGTTAATAATTCGTCTATATTTTCGATTCGAGCCTTGGCCTCGTCTGTACCCTCAGCCTTGAGCTCTGCCACATAATCTGTCTGATCTATAATCTCTTCTACCAGAGATGAAACACTTTCCTCTTTGGCAATCTTTCTAAGCTTTTCAATAAGACTAGTAAATCCCTGAATCTTGGCAGCCGCCTTGCCAATAGAAGGAACATCCTCACAGTGAGTCAATGCCTCGTAAAAATTATATCCCTGGGAACGAGCATAATCTGACACTTTTGCTATAGTAGTTGCTCCTATCCCTCGCTTTGGAATGTTAATAATTCGCTGCACAGCAATATCATCACTACCATTATCAACTGTCTTTAAATATGCAAGAACATCCTTGATTTCCTTACGGCTATAGAAGTTTATGCCACCTACAATCTTGTATGGTATGCCCTCGTAAATCATCTTTTCTTCGATGAGACGTGATTGAGCGTTGGTGCGATAGAGAATCGCGCAATCTCTGTAATCAGCTTCTCCTCTTCGTATATACGAAGCAATATTGCTTGCTATAAAGCTAGCCTCTTCGTAGGCACTATCAAATTGCTGAAATTCAATCTTATCGCCAGGTTCTTCCTCAGTCCATAGTTCCTTTGGCTTACGGCCTTCATTGTTGGCAATGACACTATTTGCTGCATCAAGAATATTACCTGTTGAGCGATAGTTCTGTTCCAGCTTAATTACATGGGCATTTGGATAATGCTGCTCAAAATTGAGAATGTTATAGATGTCGGCACCGCGGAATTTATAAATAGACTGGTCGTCATCGCCGACCACACAAAGATTCTCGCGACCGCTAGATAATAGCCTAACAAGCTCAAACTGAGCTGCATTGGTATCTTGATATTCATCAACCATGATGTAGTGAAACTTGTTTTGGTAATATGCCTGAACCTCAGGATCAACCTTGAGAAGCTCTACAGTTTTCATGATTAAATCGTCAAAATCAAATGCATTGTTTTGACGAAGGCGCGCCTGATATTCTCGATAAACCGTAGCCTGTCTAGACATGTTATAATCTCCCATGGCTCGATTAGTGAATTCTTCTGGACCAATAAGCTTATTCTTGGCATCTGAAATCACATTTAAAAATGTGCGCTCTTTGAATTGCTTGGTATCTATCTGAAGATATTTACAAACCTCTTTCATAAGTGTTTTGCAATCGTCTGTATCATAAATTGTAAAGTTGTTTGCATAACCAATACGCTCGCAAAACCTGCGAAGAATTCTAACACAGGAAGCATGAAAGGTGGCAACCCAAACCCCATCTGATCCAAATCCAACTATATTGTCGATACGCTCGCGCATTTCACGAGCAGCCTTGTTGGTGAAGGTGATAGCCATGATATTATATGGCATGACGCCCTGCTCTATTAAATAAGCAACACGATGAGTAAGAACCCTGGTTTTTCCAGAACCTGCGCCAGCAAGTATCAGCACTGGTCCCTCTGTGGTCTCCACTCCTTCACGCTGCTTGTCGTTTAACATACTTAAATCCATTACTTATTCTTCCTTTTTTGAAATTTAGTTTTCCTCTTGTCTGCGACTTGAAATATATTGTTCAATCATCATCTTTTTGACAAAAACATCAAAAGAAAGCAGACAAATGAATGTGAAATCCTGAAGCACATCCTTGCTTTCTGAGTCCTGATCTAAAAATGCCTCTCGGCTTTCGTTGTATTTACGAATAATATCTTTGGTGACCTCGTTTGCGACCTTGCGCTCATAGCCTACCATGTTGCTGTAGATATCAAAGAAATCTAATCCCTCTCCATCTCCATAATACTTTTCATTGATTGGATCCAAGATGCTCTTGATATCTTTTAGCCCAAGAAAAGTCTTGAAATAATATATGAAAATCAAATTTAACATATGGTCTCTAGAGTACTTTTTGTTTTCTGGAGGTGGCAAAATTTGATTCTTGGTATAGTTGTTAATCATTGTCTTGGTCATTGCCTTGTCGTCGTTTACCTCACGTACCGTGCCAAGCTCTTTCTCCAAAAATGTAAGAACCTGATCCATATATAAATCAATATTAGGAATATCCTCTGGATGAACATAATCTATCTCAGCCAGCTGTCTCAATATTTCATTCAATCTTTTTTTTGAATTATCCATATAAACCTTCTTCCCTTTTACATCTCATAGTTTCAAAAACTACATCTCAAATTTTAGCATATAAGATAGAGTTTTGCTATGCAAAACTCCAGTAGTGCGAGGCGACTATTGCTAAAAGCAATTAACTCAAAAAAATAGTGCCTAGCAATGCTAGACACTGTTATTTACACTTATTGGCTGATGCGATTGAGCACAAGATCATAACCATCGTTACCGTAGTTTAATGCACGGTTCACACGGCTGATTGTTGCTGAGCTAGCACCAGTCTCGTCAGCAATATCTTGATATGTGCGCTCTTCTCTGAGCATCTTGGCTACCTCGAAGCGCTGCTTCATAGCAACCATTTCATTTACTGTGCAAAGATCCTCGAAAAATTCGTATGCCTCTTCCACGGTCTTAAGACTAAGTATGGCACGAAGAAGCTCATCCATTTCAGCTGTTTCAAGTTTCTTATTCATTATATAAATTACTCCTACAAAATTATAATAGTTTTCTAATCTAAGTCTGCGCAGAACTACTAGGTTCTTCGTATTTTTAGTTTAGCACAGTAAAGTTTTAAAGTAAACAACTTATCTAATTTTGGCTAGAGTAAATTCAGTTCTTCTATTAGAAATTTTAATAGTATTAAAATTGATATGAGAGTAACAGTTCCTTTTGTTTACCAATCTTTTTCTTTGCCAACTCAGTCCCTTTTCTTGTTATTGGGTTGACTGCAAAAAGAAATGACCCTTATGAAAAGGGCCATTGATTTACAGAATTGTGACGCCATGTTCGTTAGCGTATTTAACATCGGCCTCAGGCCAAAAAGAGCACTGAACCTCGCCTATATGGCACTTGCGAAGGAAGAACATGCAAATACGACTCTGTCCAATACCGCCTCCGATTGTGTATGGAAGCTTCTTGTCTAAGATTGCTTTCTGGAATGGGAGTGATGCACGCTCTGGGCATCCAGCCTTATCAAGCTGAGAAACTAGACTGTCCTCATCAACACGAATACCCATCGATGAAAGTTCAAGTGAAATATCATTTACTGGATAGTAAACAATGATATCACCATTTAACTGCCAATCATCATAGTCAGGTGCTCGACCGTCATGCTTTTCACCTGACTTTAGTAAATCACCTATCTTCATAAGGAAGATTGCACCATATTCCTTAGCTGCCTCATATTCTCTCTGGCTATGATCTAAATCAGGCCATCTGTCTTCAAGTTCTTGTGTTGTAATAAAGTGAATCTCTTCTGGAAGAAAACACTCTACATAATCATATGCATTTGCAATGTACTTTTCAGTAACACGAAGTGCTGCATAAACGCTTTTAACGTATTTCTTAAGAGTATCTTCGTTCCGAGCTGCCTTGTCAATTATACATTCCCAATCCCACTGATCAACATAAATAGAATGAATATTGTCTGTATCCTCATCGCGGCGGATAGCATTCATGTCAGTATAAAGACCTTCACCTACGTTGAACTTGTATCTTCCAAGGGCCATTCTCTTCCATTTTGCAAGAGAATGAACCACTTCTACCTCTTTGTCCCCCTGCTCCTTAACACCAAAGCTAACTGGTCGCTCAACACCGTTAAGGTTGTCGTTAAGACCTGACTCTGGCTCGACAAAAAGTGGTGCTGTGACACGGTGAAGATTAAGCTCTGCTGTAAGCTGCGCCTGGAAGAAATCTTTCACCTTTTTAATTGCTATCTGTGTCTCCTTTAAATCTAATGCTGATTTGTACCCATCAGGGATGTAAATCTTGCTCATAACTAATCTCCAATCTCCTGTATTTAATCGATAATCATCTAGTGATTTTTGACATTAAAATCGATTACTATTTTAATGCTATAAGTACAAAAAGTCTAGAAAGAGTTTTGCTACGCAAAACTCCAGCAGTGCGAGGCGACATTTGCTGCAAGCAAATAAATTCTTCTGTCGCCGAGACACATATTTCACACGAAGTGTGTTTTTTACCTTATAGGAGATTGCAAAGCAATTTCCTATAAGGTAAAAAACTAGCTGCCTTCAGGCATAGCCTGAAAGCAGCTAGTGTAGGTTTTCTATAAATCGCAGTTTCCAACAGTACGTGGGAATGGAATTACATCACGGATGTTGCCCATACCTGTGAGGTACATTACGCAACGCTCAAATCCAAGGCCGAAACCTGCGTGACGTGAGCTACCGTATTTACGTAGGTCAAGATAGAATTCATAATCCTCTTCTGACAATCCACATTCCTGCATTCTCTTAACAAGGGTATCGTAATCATCCTCACGCTGTGAGCCACCAATTATCTCACCAATTCCTGGCACAAGACAGTCCATAGCAGCAACAGTTTTGCCATCTTCATTTAACTTCATGTAGAAGGCTTTAATTTCCTTTGGATAATCAGTAACGAATACTGGCTTGCCAAATACCTTTTCTGTTAAATATCTTTCGTGCTCTGTCTGGAGATCACATCCCCATGACACCTTGTAATCAAACTCATCGTTGTGCTTTTCAAGCTCTGCAACTGCATCTGTATAAGTGATGCGACCAAAGTCTGATGAAGCAACATGGTGTAATCTATCAAGGAGTCCCTTGTCGATAAAGCTGTTGAAGAATTCCATCTCTTCAGGCGCATGCTCTAGAACATAGTTAATGATGAACTTAATCATGTCCTCAGCAAGCTCCATATCATCCTCGAGATCTGCAAATGAAATCTCAGGCTCAATCATCCAGAATTCCGCTGCATGACGAGTTGTGTTGGAATTCTCCGCTCTAAATGTAGGTCCAAATGTATATATGTTTTTGAAAGCCTGGGCATAGGTCTCGCCGTTAAGCTGACCTGAAACTGTGAGGTTGGTGGCATGTCCAAAGAAATCCTGCGAGAAATCAACCTTGCCATCATCTGTCTTTGGAATGTTGTTTAAATCCATGGTTGTAACCTGGAACATCTCACCTGCACCTTCGCAGTCACTTCCAGTGATGAGTGGAGTATGTACATAAACAAAATCGCGCTCCTGGAAGAATTTATGAATAGCATATGCGCAAAGAGAACGAACTCTAAACACTGCCTGGAATGTGTTTGTACGAGGACGTAAATGTGTCTGTGTACGAAGATATTCCATAGTGTGTCTCTTTGGCTGAATTGGATAATCAGGTGTTGATTTACCCTCTACCTCAACCTTGGTTGCTTGTATTTCAAATGGCTGCTTTGCCTCTGGTGTGAGGGTAACGGTACCTGTTACATAAACTGCAGCGCCCACATTAAGACGTCTCACCTCGTCGAAATTATCGATGTTATCCTGATTAAATACTACTTGAATCGGATTGAAGAAGGTTCCATCTGAAAGTACCAAAAAACCGAATGTCTTTGAATCACGCATATTGCGAACCCATCCAGCTACGGTAACTTCCTTTCCTCCAAAATCCTTGTAATTTCTCGAAAGTGTCCTTACGTCTGTGGTTTTTACGCTCATGTTACTCTTCTGCTCCTAACTCGTATACTTTATTTGCAATCTTGCCTAAGAGATCCACGAAATTATCTACCAAACCAACTGTTGATTCACTGTTATTGGATGCGCCCTCGCAGTTTGCGGAGATTTGCTCTGTAGTGGCTGATAGGTTTGTGATCTCTTCAACAATCTTGTTATTGTTGTCTCTAAGTTCATTAACATTGCTGTCAACTTCTGAGACATTACCATTAAGTCTATCGAAGCATTCGTTAATTGAAGCAAATTTATCTCTAGTAACCTCGATATACTCAACCTGCTCATTTGATATTTCAACTGTCTCATTGATTCTATCAGATACTAATTCTGTATCGTTAGATAGTTCATCAAGAATAGAAGAAATGTTTTCTGTTGCGCCCTTTGTCTGTTCTGCCAATGCACGGATTTCGTCAGCAACGACTGCGAATCCCTTGCCAGCCTCACCAGCTCTTGCTGCCTCAATTGAAGCATTCAATGCAAGAAGATTAGTCTGAGCACTAATGCCCTGAATAATACCAATGATATCACGAACAGCTGATGCACGAGACATCATCTCTCCTGCTGCAACCTTCATCTCTTCACTAGATGATTTAGATTTATCGGTACTAGACTGTAGATATTCAACAGCTTCTGCACCTTCTGTAATTATACCCATCCATTCTTTGGCGATGTCTACCAATTCCTGTATCTGAGTATAAATATTATCAATTAAATCATGAA
>JAEEGJ010026210.1_pt1 | contig 11843 bp, 10 predicted proteins | sample 8958761 | NCBI WGS metagenome assembly JAEEGJ01 (sample SAMN16246546, study PRJNA631951) | gut metagenome | biome: gut microbiome; feature: rumen; material: RS-attached | host: Bos | place: Iran: Karaj | collected 2018-10
TCTGGTCATTGAAGGGCGGCGATGTTGTGACGAATGGCGACATCAGCACCATCCGCTTTACTGGCGTGCAGGAGACTTATGGCTCGATGGGCTTGGTGAAGAATAATATCGTAACCATCTCGTTCGCCGTGAATAGCAACGGCAAGACTGTGACTGGCGATATCACGTATCTGCAGAAGAATGAGGCTAAGATGAAGCCCGTAGTGGAGAAGATTCTCGCATCGCTGAAGGCAAAGTCTGGAGAATAAATTAATTCTAAACCATTATCATCATGAAGAGTACATTGAAAACTACAGTAATGTTGCTGGTGGCTATGTTCGCATTCTCGACCCCAGCCGATGCGCAGTTCGGTAGCCTGAATGCGCTCCGCAAACAGATGGGCATCAAGACGAAGAAGGAGAAGCAACAGGAGAAGGCGCTGGAGGAGGCAAGGCGCAAGCAGGACTCCATTCAGGCTTACATCAAGAGCATCACGCCGACCATTCCGCAGCCTCGGGCAGATGCCAAGCCAATTGACGTGAAGTGGAATAAGAACAAGGTGGGGCAGTGGGACCCTGCTACGCTGAAGCTGACGTTTGACATGACTTACGACGAAGGTGAGTATGCTGGTAAGAATATCCAGTACCAGTTGGACCCACAAACGGGTAAGTGGACCAACATTGCGGGTAATGTGGTTGGACAGATGAGCAACGACGGTACAATGGAGACGCCGAACCTGGGCACTCTCAAGCTGAACACGCAGAATAACAAGGTGGTGTGGAACGGTGAGGTGATAGGCGAGGCCACGAAGACGTCAGCCATCTGCTATGGTACAAAGATGGGCGAGTTTAGCGACTACGTCAGTCCGCTGCTTATGGCTTACGTGGTTCACGGCACCATGCTGTCGAAGGACCAGGTGGGCAAACTGAAGATACTGAAGCAGCAGGCCGACGAGAAGGCTGCCGCTGAGGCTAAAGCCCGTCAGGAGGCTGCGAAGAAAGCTGCAGCCCAGAGTAGCAATGGACCTAAATACAAGGTGCTTTACTACAATGGCAAGAAGTGTGAGATTGACTCGAACGGTAAAATTATTTCCGGTTATAACGGTATTGGCTGGTTAAGTGGAAATCGTATAACGAGATTCTCTTCCGGTAATATAGTTGGCGAGATACGTTCGGATGGTACCATACGTACGTTAATCGGTAATACGATTGGCGAGGTTCGCAATGGTGAACTCTATCTTAACGGCAGCGATTTGTTCTAAGCACAATTTCGTGCTCAAGCTAAAGAAATAATACCATTACAAAATTTCAAAGCCCCTATGAGGAAAATCCTAGCCCCAATCGCCGGCGGCGACAATGGAGGCGGCTTCGACTGAGTCGAAGAATTTGAGCCGACTGTTTGGTCGGCTCAATCTTTTTTTGTAATTTTGCACCCAAAATCTCAGAAATATGAATATAGAAGCATTGATTAGCAAGGCTGCAGGCGAGGCTGTAAAGGCACTCTACGGTATGGACGCCACAGAAAAAATGCTGCAGCTGCAGAAGACAAGAAGTGAGTTTGAGGGTAACCTGACGCTGGTCGTTTTTCCTTTCGTAAAAGCTGCCAAGAAGAGTCCTGAGCAGACCGCCCAGGAGATTGGCGAATATCTGGTGAACAACTGTTCGGCAGTAGAGAAGTTCAATGTGGTAAAGGGCTTCCTGAACCTGAGCATCGGCGACGGTGCATGGGTAGAGTTGCTCAGTGCCATCGACAAAGACGACCATTTCGGAACGAAGCGCGCTGACGAGAACTCTCCTCTTGTCATGATTGAGTACTCATCGCCCAACACCAACAAACCCCTGCATCTGGGTCATGTGCGTAACAACCTCCTGGGTTGGTCGTTGGCACAGATTATGGAGGCTAACGGCAACAAGGTGGTAAAGACCAATATCGTGAACGACCGCGGTATCCATATCTGCAAGTCTATGCTGGCCTGGCTGAAGTACGGCAATGGTGAGACACCAGAGACCAGCGGCAAGAAAGGCGACCACCTCATTGGCGACTACTATGTAGCCTTCGACAAACACTATCGCGAGGAGGTCAAGGAGCTCGTCGCCCAGGGTATGGACGAAGAGAAGGCCAAGCAGGAGGCTCCCCTGATTAAGGAGGCTCACGAGATGCTGGTCAAGTGGGAGCAGAACGACCCCGAGGTGCGCGCCTTGTGGGAGAAGATGAACAACTGGGTATATGCCGGCTTCGACGAGACCTACAAGAAGATGGGCGTTGGCTTCGACAAGATATATTACGAGAGTCAGACCTACCTGAAGGGTAAGGCCAAGGTTGAGGAAGGACTCGCCAAGGGCCTCTTCGAGCGTCACGACGACAACAGTGTATGGGCAGACCTTACCAACGAGGGGCTGGATCAGAAACTCTTGTTGCGCAGCGATGGCACCAGTGTCTATATGACGCAGGACATCGGTACGGCCGAGATGCGCTTCCAGGACTATCCCATCGACAAGATGATCTATGTGGTAGGCAACGAGCAGAACTACCACTTCCAGGTACTCTCCATCCTGCTGGACCGCTTAGGCTTCAAGTGGGGCAAGGAACTCGTCCACTTCTCTTACGGCATGGTGGAACTGCCCAACGGTAAGATGAAGAGCCGTGAGGGAACCGTGGTCGATGCCGATGACCTGATGGAACTGATGGTCGAGGATGCTTACAAGACCTCGATGGAACTGGGTAAGTTCGACGATATGACCGAAGAGGAGCGTCGCGAGATTGCCCGTATCGTAGGTATGGGAGCCCTGAAGTACTTCATTCTGAAGGTCGACGCTCGCAAAAATATGCTGTTCAACCCTGAAGAGAGTATTGACTTCAACGGCAATACTGGTCCCTTCATCCAATATACCTACGCTCGTATTCGCAGCATCCTAAGAAAAGCCTCCCCCACCCCCCTCCAAGTAGAGGGGGCTATGAAAGCGGTGGAGCTTTCAACTAAAGAGGCAGAACTTATCCAGAAAATGTCAGAGTATGGTGCAGCCGTAGAACAGGCAGGTAAGGACTATAGCCCCTCTGGTATTGCAAACTACTGCTACGAGCTGACGAAGGTCTTCAACCAGTTCTATCACGACTTCTCTATCCTCAACGAACCCGATGAGCAGAAGAAGGCCGTGCGCCTGATGCTGGCCAAGAACGTCGCCAAGATTATCAAGAGTGCTATGGGACTGCTGGGTATCGAGGTTCCTGAGCGTATGTAAAGCCTCCCCCCAACCCCCTCCAAGTAGAGGGGGCTTTAAGAACAAACGAGAAACGAACTCCATGAAGTTTGTGTATGAAACAGCAAATGGCGCTAATTACGATTTACTTTGCGCCTATGCAGACTACAACAAGAGTCATCCGACAGAGGCAGAAAGCATTATATGGGATTTGTTGAAGGCAAAAAGCATTAATGGACATAAGTTTAGAAGGCAGCATATTATAAAGGACTATATTGTAGACTTTGTATGTCTTCATAAAAAGCTGGTAATTGAAATTGACGGGCAATATCATTTGGAGGATAATCAGATTGTAAAAGATAAAAGCAGAACTGAAGACCTCCAAAACAGTGGATATACTGTTGTCCGCTTTTCTAACGAAGAAGTAATTGGAAACACTGCTGAAGTAATAAAGAATATTAAGAAGTTGCTTATGGAAGTTATACCCCCAAACGCTTCACCCAAAAAGGACTCTGCTCAAAAAGCCCCCTCTACTTGGAGGGGGTTGGAGGAGGCTGGAGTTTGCACAGATGCGTGGGCCGTAGATGCTGCCTGCTCTGGCAACCCTGGGCCTATGGAGTATCAGGCCATCGACCTTCAGACAGGTGCTCGTGTGTTCCATTTCGGACCCATGAAGGGCACGAATAATATCGGTGAGTTTCTGGCTATTGTCCATGCCTTGGCACTCATGCAGCAGCAGGGTTTGCACGATAAAACCATCTACAGCGATTCTTATAATGCCATTCTTTGGGTTAATAAACGCCAGTGTAAGACAAAATTAGAGCGTACCCCTGAGACGGAGCCGCTCTATCAGATTATTGCTCGTGCGGAACGTTGGTTACAGACGCATCAGTGGCACAACCCCATCATCAAGTGGGAAACCAAACTGTGGGGTGAGGTGCCTGCCGACTTCGGAAGGAAATAAAGCCTCCCCCCGTCCCCCTCCAAGTAGAGGGGGCTTAATATTTTGTGTATATTACAATCATGTTTGGACCGTATGCCTGTTGGGAAAGGACTTTTGCCTCGGCAGGTAGCTTGGGTGCTGGGGTGCCGTCACTGACGGTGATAGGCGCTGTTTCAACGCGTATCTCGTCCCACAGTCCTGCTTCGATAAACGACTCGTGCGTCTGTCGTCCGCCCTCGACAATCAGCGACTGGATGCCGTGTTGATAGAGGTCATCCATCAGCTGAGTGATAGGCCGGTCGTGCGTCAATACGATACGTTTTGGATTTGGCCCGTGCCAGTGACGGACAGTCAGCTGGGGATGTTCGCGAATGTCGGTTGTATGTCCCACCAAGATGGCATCCTCCTCGGCACGAAGCTGGTGAGAGAGCATCTGCGTCTGTTCATTGCTAATCTGTAGTGCTTTTCCGTTATCGTCTATGAACCCGTTGGCGGTCTGTGCCCACTTCAGAATGATATATGGACGGTGCTCACGGTGATAGGTAAAGAAACGCCGGTTCAACCACTGACACTCCTTTTCCAGTATGCCTACCGTTACCTCGATGTCTGCATCTTTCAGCTTCTTGATACCACGTCCCTGCACCTCGGCAAAGGGGTCGATGGTACCAACCACCACCCGTCGTACGCCTTTCTTGATAATCAGGTCGGCACAAGGCGGCGTCTTGCCATAATGAGAGCAGGGCTCCAGACTGACGTAGATGGTGGCATCCTTCAACAACGCCTCGTCCTCTGGTCGTATACTGGCAAAGGCATTGACCTCTGCATGGCCTTGGCCACAGCGCACATGGTAGCCCTCGCCAATGATGCGCCCTTCAGCCACAACGACAGCCCCTACCATCGGGTTCGGTCGTGCCCCCTGAATACCGTTAGCAGCCAGTTGAATGCAGCGCCGCATGAATTTTTCATCGTTCATGGTGCAAAGATACAAAATTTTTGGCACGGATGACACGGATTTCACGGAATTTTTGTAATTTTGCAGTGTTATGACTTACAATGAACTGTGGCGCCAGTTAGTGCAGATCTACGACGAGGGCGAAGCCAAGGCCATTGCCCGTATGGTGTATGAGGAACGTTTTGGCCTCACGTTGTCAGATATTTACCTCGGCAGAGAGACGCAATTATCTGCGGCTGACCAAACAGAATTGCAGTTTATTGCCAAGAGACTATTACAAGGCGATCCCATCCAGTATGTTTTAGGACAGACAGACTTTTGTGGACGCACATTTATGGTCAACGAACACGTGCTGATTCCTCGACCGGAAACGGAGGAACTTTGTCAGTGGGAGCCTCTCCCCCTGCCCTCTCCAAAAGGAGAGGGAGCCAAAATTCTGGATATTGGTACAGGCAGCGGGTGTATCGCCATCACGTTGGCGGCGATGTATCCAGAGGCGCAAGTTTATGGCTGGGACATTTCCGCAGACGCATTGAAAGTTGCTGAAGAGAATGCCAGACGTCACAACGTTCACGTATCGTTCGAACAGGTCGACATTCTCTCAATTCCCCCCCTCTACATGGAGGGGGACAGGGGGGAGGCCCTTTCCCTCATCGTCAGCAATCCTCCTTATATATGCAATAAGGAACGTGACGCGATGGAGACCAACGTGTTGGAGCACGAACCGCATACGGCCCTCTTTGTACCCGACGACGACCCGCTGCTGTTCTATCGGGCTATTGCCCAATATGGGCAGACAGCCTTGAAGGCTGGTGGCTGGCTCTACTTCGAAATCAATCCCCTCTATGCCCGGGAGATGTGCGATATGTTACGTTTGATGTCGTATAACGACATCGAACTCAAAGCAGACCAATATGGCAAACAACGCATGATAAGAGCGAAGAAAGGTAAAAAGGTAAAAAAGTAAAAAGGTAAAATAGGTAAAGATGAAAACGGAAAACGATGCCTACCTGACGCTGGCAGCCCTCTGTGCACAAGCTGAGCACTGCCAATACGAGATGCTGGAGAAGATGCGCCGCTGGGAACTGCCCGACGATGCGCAGGCTCGCGTGATGGCTAAGCTGATTAAGGAACGCTACGTTGACGACGAGCGCTATGCCCAGGCTTTCGTCAACGACAAGATACGCTATAACAAGTGGGGCCGTCGCAAGGTGGAACAGGCTCTCTGGCAGAAGCGTATCGACGAGGATATCCGCAAGCGGGTGCTCGATGCTGTGGACGATGACGAATACCTTAGCGTGTTGCGCCCGCTGCTGAAACAGAAACGCAAAACCATCAAGGCCAACAGCGACTATGAGCTGAATCAGAAACTGATGCGCTTTGCCGTGGGTCGTGGCTTTACGTTCGACATCATTCGCCAGTGTATTGATGTTGAGGAAGAACCTGACGAAGAATAATTCTCAATTCTCAATTCGACATGAATTGGTGGACTAGAATACTCGATTTCATCTCGCCCCGTCTCTGCGTGGTTTGTGGCCACCGCCTGTCACCCACCGAACGAAGCCTTTGTGCCGTGTGCCAGCTCCACCTGCCCCGAACGACCTTCCAGTTCTCGCCCGACGACAATCCGATGGCCAAGCTCTTCTGGCATCTGGCACCCGTCCAGCGTGCCGCAGCCTTCATCTACTATCAGCCCCATTCCGAGATGGCGCAGATGGTATATCAGTTAAAGTATCGCAACAGCCCTGATGTCGGCGAGGATTTGGGACGACTAATGGCAACGGACATGTCGTTGGCCCACTATTTCGATGGTATCGACCTGCTGGTGCCCGTTCCGCTGACCGTGAAACGCCAACGACAGCGTGGCTACAACCAGAGTGAGATGCTGGCACGTGGCATCAGTGATGTCACCCATCTGCCCGTTGTTCCCAAGGCATTGAAGCGTCAGGTGTTTCGCGAGAGTCAGACACATCTCAGTCGCCATGAACGTCAGGAAAATGTGGCTGGCATCTTCGTCACTGCCGATGCTGCGACATTGAAAGGCCGCCATGTATTGCTCATTGACGATGTCTGTACCACGGGTGCCACGCTGACAGCCTGTGCACAGGCCCTTGCCTCGATAGAAGGTATCCGCATCAGTGTCCTTACCTTAGGTTTTACCTTGCATTAACCACTTTGCAACCGAGTTGCAACCCCTTTTGCCTACCTTTGCAGCGAAATCAGTAAATGGTAAATCGGTAAATATTATGGCACATAAACACGAACATCATTGTGAAAGCTGTTCACACGAACATCATCACGAGGACGAACATAGTCTTAAAAAACAGCTTGGGCTGATTGCTGCAACAGCCATCTTATTGCTTGGTGCAGTTCTTGTTGAACACAATACGAGTCTGTCAACATGGCAACTGCTATTCATCTATCTCATACCTTATTTATTAATAGGCCACGAGACGCTGCAAGAGGCATGGGAAGGCATTACTGAGGGCGACATGTTCAATGAACATTTCCTCATGTCGGTGGCTACCATTGGTGCCCTATGTATCGGCTTCCTGCCTGGTGCCGAGACCGAATTCCCTGAGGCCGTCTTCGTCATGCTGTTCTTCCAGGTTGGCGAACTCTTCGAGGGCTATGCCGAGGGTAAAAGTCGCGATAGCATTGCCCACCTAATGAATATCCGGCCTGATGTGGCGCATGTGGATGTAAGAGGGCAGATGGAAGATGTAAGACCTGAAGAGGTTGAGGTTGGTGCAACCATCGTCATTCGTCCTGGCGAGAAAGTACCGTTGGATGGTGTGGTTGTTGAAGGCACATCTGCGCTGAATACCGTTGCCCTGACGGGCGAGACACTGCCTCGTGACATTACTGCTGGTGACGAAGTTATTTCTGGCTGTGTCAACCTGTCGGGCGTGCTTCGCGTCCGTACCACGAAGGTCTTTGGCGAGAGCACCGTATCGAAGATTATCCGTCTGGTGGAACATGCTGGTGAACACAAGTCGCAGAGCGAGACCTTTATCACGCGTTTTGCCCGTATCTACACGCCCATCGTCGTCTTTGCTGCCATTGCCATCGCTGTCATTCCCCCCTCTTTGGGATGGGTTGGGGGAGACTTTGCCACTTGGCTCTATCGTGCCCTGATGTTCTTGGTTGTTTCATGTCCTTGCGCACTGGTCATCAGCGTACCGCTGACCTTCTTTGGTGGCATTGGCGGCGCCTCGCGTCAGGGCATCCTCGTCAAGGGTGCCAACTATCTCGACGTCTTGGCAAAGGTCGATACCGTCGTGTTCGACAAGACGGGCACCCTCACGCATGGCCAGTTTGCCGTTGAGGCCGTCCATCCCGACACCTGCGACGAACACCAACTGCTCCACCTCGCTGCTCACGTCGAACACTTCTCTACCCATCCCATCGGTGCAGCCCTGCGCGACGCCTTCCCTGACGAAGCTACCGACGGTTGTCAGGTCAGCGATGTCCAGGAGGTGGCTGGTGAGGGCATCAGTGCCCGCATAGGCGAAAAAGTGGTATGTGTGGGTAATACGAAGATGATGGACCGTATTGGCGCCCGTTGGCACGACTGCCACCACGTAGGCACCATTATCCATGTGGCTATTGACGGTCAGTATGCAGGCCACATCGTCATCAACGATAAAATCAAGGCCGATAGTGCTGAGACCATCCGGCGTCTGCATGCCTTAGGTGTCAAGCGTACGGTCATGCTGACGGGTGACCGTCGCGAGGTAGCCGCTCATGTTGCTAACGAACTTGGCATTACTGAGTATCACGCAGAGTTGTTGCCTGCCGACAAAGTCGAAAAGGTTGAACAACTCAAAAACCCCCTCTACTTGGAGGGGGCTGGGGGAGGCTTCTCCATGGAGGGGGCGGGTAGAGGTCTCGCCTTTGTTGGCGACGGCATCAACGATGCACCGGTCTTGGCTCGTGCCGATGTGGGAATTGCCATGGGCGGTTTGGGTAGCGATGCTGCCATCGAGGCTGCCGACGTTGTGCTGATGGACGACCAGCCGTCAAAGATTGCCCTTGCCATTCGCATTGCCCGTCGTACCTTAGCCATAGCCCGTCAGAACGTCGTCTTCGCCATCGGTGTCAAGGTTGCCGTTCTGTTGCTGGCCGTCTGCGGCATTGCCACCATGTGGCTCGCCGTCTTTGCCGATGTGGGCGTCACGGTGCTGGCAGTCCTCAACGCCATGCGAGCCCTGCGAATTTCCTAATTCTCGTTAGGTCCGTCACTGTAGGCCTGGGCAGTGATGGTAAACCATGTGGTGCCACCACGATAGACCACCAGGCTGTGGCCTTCCTCGACATTCAGACCCGTGAACGAGGCACCATTGGCATTGTGGCTGGCGGGACTGATGGCTTCGCCTGTGCCGTCCACCTTGGCTGTGAAGGCCACGTCGCCCAGGTTCGAGCCGCTGACGGCTACTGAGGTAATGGGAGCTGTTGCCATCACGCTGCCACCTGCAATGCTCTGGCTCACACCGTTGATGGTGGCCGTGTTGTTGTAGGTGGGCTGACCGGGTGTCACGCCGCCGCCACCGCCTGATGGGGTAACATCGCCCGTAGCACCCGTACCGCTGCCACCGGCATTGTTCAGGTAGAACTCCGACTCGAGGTCGATGTCGTCTACGGTGTAGCTCTTATCCACAGCCTCAGCCAGACTGCAAAGGTCAGAGCCGAAACCGGCCTCGTTCAGCACCAGCTGGCAGTTGCTGCGGAACCAGTCGCCGCTCTTGTCCTTGCGACTGACGATGATGCCGGCAGCCACCACGATGCCGCCACGACCCAGCACGAAGTTGAAGTGGTCAGTGTCGAACTCAAACGTCGAGAAGTTCAGACGGTTCTTCCAGTTAGAGCATGGAAACTCGCCCTGGCTGTCCACGATCTCGGTGGTCATCGGAGCACCGCTACCGTCAGCGTTGCGCGGGTTGAGCGTAATGCGGGCATAGTTCGCTTCGTACGCACCTTCACGCTTCTGAACAGTGACAAACGTCAGCTGGTCACCGCGTTTCAGGCCCCAGGCGTTGACAAAGTCAGCATAGGTGCGGCCAGGCGTGTTGACAGTCGCCTTGTGGCCCCCTTCGGCATCGATGGCCACGGATACGGGAGGCAGGCTTCCCTGCGAGATGATGGCCGCAAAGGGTGTACACTTGTTGCTCTGGATAGGCGTGAACTGGTAGAACTGGCTCAGGCTTTGACCTGACTGCTGGAGCGTCGTAGCACGCTCACGCAGGTAGCGCAGGTTCAGCGAGCGGAAGCGTTCAGAACACTTCGCACCAGTGCTGAAGCCTTCAAATGAGTGGTTACAGATGGCTTTCAGCAATGCGTAAAGCATGCCAACCACCTTTACTAGGATGCGCTGCAGAGTCTGGGCATCCGTCTTAGGATTTTTCGGCGTGACAATTTCGCGAGCGACTGTCTTACCGTCAACTTGGTAGTACGTCTTGTTACCAACCTTACCGTTGGCGCCGTACATTTCAGAATTCATTCTTGCCATAATAGTAATGGTTTTAAATGGAACATCAGAATCATACCCTTGGAGAAACACATCGGTTGTGGCATCTTCGGGCCAGCCTAGGATTTGCCTTGGAGCCGTCACCGCTTATCGTCCAATTCGTGATTCTGGTGCAAATGTACGGCGTTTTTCTGATGGGTGGATGATATGGCGCACAAAGCGGCGCACAGAATTATTTCTATATCTCGTTAACTATTTCAAGAAACTTCAAGGCAATGTTGTTTCGGCGGTCACATTCCGGTTTTGCAACAGGAACGCCTTTGAAAGAAATGATATAAGCTTCACTTAGCCATGTAGCCTTTGCTATGAACTTATTGAGCGTCTTAGAACCAGCAATGTCTTTAAAGCCCAAAGACTGAATATATCCGATGAACGTAGGTGTAGACATAAATTTCAATTGTTGATATGGGCTCGGGATTCGTCCGTGGTCCAACGCCATTTTAATCCACGCATAGTCATAGCCTTTATGCATTTGGCAGTTCTGTTCTTTCGCTCCTTCACTGTGCAGGAACATCAAGGCAAGCCTTATTTTATCGTCAACACTACTGGGCGAAGATACTATCCAGGTGATGGGGGGAATCTCTCCCCTTCTCTCCATTTCTTTCAGGAGATCTATCTGCGCTTGCGTCAGTCCATGGGTAGAGATTGAGATGTTGCGTGGGGCAAAGTATTGTGTGTAACGGGGTCCTGGCAGTAAGATGGATGCCAATTGTTTCCCTCTGAGAGATTCCTCCAGTTTTTGGATATCGATTTTCTTGCGACCCTTGGCCCTACGCGCAGTGTAATGCCTAGTAGCAGGAATCGTTGAGAACCTTCCAAACTTCCTTTTATAGCCTTTCAACAGGCGTCTTGCCTTTATCAGCTTTCTTTTTTTTCTATTGGGACACATAAGCTGTCAGATTTGATATATTTACTGCAAAAATACAAAATTTCCGCGAAAGCTGTAGCACTTTCGCGGAAAAATTTCACAGGTCATGGGTCTTACATCAGCCCTCAGCCTTCAGACTTCTTACATCAGCCCTCAGCCCTCAGACATCTCAATATTTCCTCTATGCTTGCTCATACCTTGCTCATGGGTTGCTCATGGGCCTCTCATGGGATGCTCTAGGCGAGCTCAGTCTTCAAGGCCATGAAATCGCCATGAATAACGGCTTCGTAAGCCTTTTTATTCTTCCCTCTTCCTTCTTACATCTTCCATCATCCCTCTTCCAAGTCCCAGCCACCGAATTTGTAGCTTTTTTCCAC
>JAEEGJ010026212.1_pt1 | contig 11843 bp, 12 predicted proteins | sample 8958761 | NCBI WGS metagenome assembly JAEEGJ01 (sample SAMN16246546, study PRJNA631951) | gut metagenome | biome: gut microbiome; feature: rumen; material: RS-attached | host: Bos | place: Iran: Karaj | collected 2018-10
AATCCGATGTATCCCGCATCAAGGTACTGGTCTGAACTGTGTCCTGACTATGAATACAAAAGATACTTTGAGCTTATCACCGAGAGAAGCATATGTTGGGATACCGATGGTAAGACCACTGATAACGTATTCATATTCCTTGGTAAAGACGATGATCTGATTGATACATCGACTACGGATAAGTATCTAACAAGGGGGAACAGCTGCTATGTGGAAGGCGGACACTGGCCTTCCGGTAAGGACTTTGTTTTGAAGTTCGGTGAACTTGTGGGGGGCTTATTACCTTCAGAAGACGGCTCTCATGTGAAGATCGATGCTGAAGAAGAGCAGGCCTTTACAACTCTCGGTATATTTATTGATGAGAATGCAGAGAGCAAGATCATGTATCTGTACTCGTGGAGGGATGATGCAGATAAGCTGACCAAGGCAGCGGTAAGATACATGAACTCACTAGAAGAAACAGAAGGAAAGCTGTGTTATATCACGGCTGACACATTGCCTTTGGATGGCCCTGATGTCAGAAAACACTTTTACGATGTCAGTTTTCTGATTATTGATAAGATAGTCCGTCCGGTCTTAAGCAACGAGGTTAGAAGATCCATATGGATAGCCTGCGATGAAGTAACTGGTCACGGTGGAAGAGTATTACTTCTGTCGGAATCATCGGCAAGTATGCTGTTCGAAGAAGACAAAGAACTGATGGATATGTTCTATACAGGCCCAATACGCGAAATTCATTTCTACAGTACACCGCGCGGGATTTCTTTCGATTCAGGTTTTTCCGGAGATCGAAGGCCATTTGAAGACTACTACCGAACGGTGATAATCGATGAGATCAAGACTCAATACGGAAATCTTGCGATCAGGTGGCACAGTCCTGAACTGGAAGAACGCTGGCTGTTTCTGTATTACAAAGACGATCAGTGGTTTTACGACTCCCAAAATGGCTGGTGCAACAATACTCAGGCGAAGGCAGTTCTCCGTGCTGCCGTAGATAAGTTTGTTGATGAAGCGAAGGATACGGACCATGATGCGCATCATTTCTTTGGATGGGGGTGGTGACGGTTATGAAGCTCAAAGTGAACAGAACCATAAGTCCGGTGCTTCACAAGCTGACGGCAATGCGTGAATACGCCCTTATAACCACGAAGAAGAGGATTACGGGAAAAGATGCATCAGATCTTATCAGTCTTATATCTTCTGATGACGTGTTGGTTAACAGATACATATATATCGGTAATCGTGCTGTCTCAAGGGACCGGTTCGATAAAGCTGAATGTTTACGTACGATCAGAGCAAGGTTCCTCTCGCTGAATGAAGGCGATATCAGTTTCCCTGATATCAGAGAACTTTATGGGTTGTCTGAAGGGAAGACACTGGTGATTAACGTTGAAGGAGAAGACCTTCCTGACGTGAACCGGAAGTGGATCTGCGACTACCTGCGTTTCAGTGAAAGTGAACGGAAATACTATCTCAATGACGATTTTACTTCAGTTAAGATCTGCCTTTCCAGGATTGCCGGAAGGTCGGTCAGACACAAAGGCGAGGATCCGGTACCTGTGGATATCACAGAATATGAGATCTACGACAGGATAATAGAAGATCTCCATAAGTACGATAAGGAACAAGCTTATGGTGACGGGTTTAATATCGAATACTCTATCGTTTCAGACGACTGCGAGCACTTCTATTACCTCACTCATTTCTTCTCGAATCACTGCTGGAACAGGGATCCTCAGAACCTTCTTAACATCTGCTTCAGTGCGGAGCTTCTTTCGGGGGCCAGAAGCAAGGAAAGCGTAAGGTTTACTCACCCGTCGAAGGTCACGTCGCGCAGATCTGACGGAGCAGAATATCTCATTGAAGCGATAGAGATGGATAACGACAATGTGCGTGTAAAATTCAGAAACAGCAAAACAAAAGAGCCGTCTGAGGGCGACGTCGCAGGATTCAGAGATTACGATAACCCCGTGGACCTTAGCATGTGGATCGATCTCTATTATCAGGAGATAAGTATGGCCTAATTGTATTGGTAGGTGATCATATGGATATAACTTCTTACATAAATTCAAAAGATATACGCGACTACCACAGGGAGATAGGATATAAATACAACGCCCTTGAGGCGGCGTGGATTGTCTACCGTAACCGTGGCAGGAGTCTGGAAGAAAAGCATGTGGCGTGGCAGTGGATTATCGATAACATGCCTGATATGCCGATAGATTGCGTGCGGCTTTATGAGGAGTATCAGGGTTCTTCGGTACATGAAGCAATAAAAGCTTATATGGATATGCAGAACAAGTTCATAGAGGAGTTCACGGCTCCAAGAGAAGGCTGGGTATATCAATATAAGTACTACTACGAGATTGATGATGAAGTAAGTGTAAGCAATGCCCGGGGTGTGTTCACCAGCTGGGATAAGTGCATAAATTACATAAGTGCTCATGAAAATGATAAGTACATAATCGATTTTTCAATTCACCGTACAGAGATGAATCCTGATGATATCTTGCCTTCTGAGACTGGGTTTATCTGGGTTGATATTTCAGGAAAGATAGATGAAGTTTTCACAAGGTTTGATGATGAGACTGAAAATAAGTATCGCGGCCTTATTCGTTTCTTTGATGATATGTGGTTCGAGTTCCCGGTGCCGTTCAAGAAAGGGGATATCGTTACTCTTGATGCGGAGCATGCGAAAAGCAGGCCTATAGTGCTCGAAAGCGCCCTTGTCCCGCCGGGAGAAAAAGCCGATGAATACAGGAAATGGCGAAAAGAAAACGGCGGAGACACTTCCGACATGTGTTTCTGGGGATATGCAATAGATGTCGTTGATTATTCCGGATATAACGGTATCTACACGGATAATTTCTGGAACTACATGGATATAGAGTATTACAGGGGAGAACTGAAAGGCAGACAGCGTGTCTTGAAGTCTATAAGCGTATGGCTTAAAGGTGAACTCGGAGATGATCCGGAACTTATGCTTATCGCATATCACAGGATTATGTTGGAGGAAGCTTTGTCGCAGACAGTGCCATGTTTGTGCACAAATGAGGGACTGCAGAAGGTCAGTCTGCCGGAGAGGGAATAGAGATGCATTCTGTAAGAACATTAGAACGCTTAATGAATTCGTGCAGGGAAATTGATGTTGATGCCTTCCCTATGGTCGCATGCGAAGAACTGGAAAACATGGAGAACATGTGTTGCTGTGCTGAGGAAGGTTTTCTTGTATTTCTGTATTTGAAAAGTTCAATCGATTATGGCAATTATGTCGATGTCTATATATGGGACTGCAATTACTATCCGTATTCATATGACCGCTTTGTAATATGTGATGGTTATAGTTTGCCTGAAGAATTGGAGAACACATTTCTTCAGTACATAAATGATTATTATCTCTCTATAGAAAAGGGCAGTATGGTTCGCTTTTGTAATGATGTTATTGGCACTTTTCCTGAATGGCATTTTCGCCATTACTCCAATCGTGATGTTAGCCAGGCATTGGAACACCTTTATTATGCAAGTCACCGCTCCGGTATTAAAGAAATCCTTTATAAAGCGGATCTTGCTAATATTGCGTTCGGTGTGGACATGCTTCCTCATTACAATATGATAGGAACAACACCTTCTGCTATAGTTAATTCTGAATTCTCTTTAAGGTTCCTTAGGCTTTTGGATAATGGTCTGGTTGATGAGCTGTTTGATGAAGAACGTGCTGAACTGAACTATGAAGTCTACAAGAGGTATTCCGGGTTCTTTGAGAATAATCTCCCTAATAAGGCACAATGGAGATATCTAGTTGAGTTGTATTTGAACGAGGGGTTTTTCATGGGACGTGGATTTTCCAGATCCTTCTACAACATGCTTTCAGGCTGTGATAATTCGTTGATTATAGATGAGTACTTAGAATACATGAGTATTCGTGAAGAATTGGAGATATGGGGAAATATCGAAATACCGGAGCCTGACCAATTATCTGAAGCAATAAGGGCATTGAAGCGTTTTAAGAACTATCGTTTCCCCGAAGATGTGGCTGCGAAATTTGAAATTCGCAATAAGAGAGAATCGTTAATCTATACATATTCGAATGAGAAGTATATGGTTCTGTTTCCTGAAACTCCTTTGGAAATGTGTAGGGAAGCAATGATTCAAAGAAATTGTTTGTTGGGGTATGTAAGCATGCATGCTAATCGGGAAACGACAGTACTCTACATTAGAAGATGTGGATTCTCTGAAGAGCCGTTTGTAACTATGGAAGTGAAAAATCTGGTTATAATGCAGGTGCGGGCTCGTTTTAATGTACTTCCAGATATTAATGTTTTGCAGTTTGTCAAAGAATATGCCGAAGCCAAAGGGTTATATCTGCGTGAGGAAGAAAAAGAGTTCTTTAAACATGATGAGTTCTTTGCGGAGGTCTGATATCGTGCATACATATGAATTAAGATCATCTCTGCTAATTGATGAGAAGTTGTTCAAACGCATTGATGGTACAAGCAGTTCAAAGGTTGATTTTGCATGTGTAGATGATAATCACCGATGGTTTATTACATACGATGGAATTGCACCTTATAGTAAGGATGATTTTGATACAAATAAAGTTCTTGCTATATCTGTATTTGAGAAAGACCATGGCTGGAAACTCATTGGAATATTTAAGCGCGTCATCGGCAAAGATGAGCAGGACAGGGAAGAGAACAACGAGACCCGGCGTAAGGTGAGAGAGGCGCTTAAGGAGCACGTAAGATACCTCATGGACAGCCGTGAGGTTTGGGCGGAACTGGTGTGGGGAAGCAAGCTGGAGAAGCTTTTCGCGAAGGTGTGTACCACGCAGGAGATTATCGATCCTTACGGGATTAAGGATAACAAGCTGTATCCTCAAGTTGATGTGAATCCTTATAGTGAATTTCACTACGCTTGCCCGTATAATCCTAAAGGAGAGAACACTTGGAGAATCGCATACGGGAGTATCAAATGGAACTAACACAGATAAGTAAGTTCATGTCGCTTATACTGAGGCACAAGCCCGAGACTATCGGCATTAAGCTGGATGAGCATGGCTGGGCCAATGTGGATGAGCTGATCGCGGGTATCGCGAAGACGCATCCTTTTAACATGAAGATGCTGGAGAAGATCGTCGCAGAGGACGAGAAGCAGCGGTATTCATTCAATGAGGATAAGACTTTGATCAGGGCAAATCAGGGGCATTCTATCCCTGTTGATGTTGAGCTGGAGGAGAAAGAGCCGCCGGAGTTCCTGTATCACGGCACGGGGGAGAAGTTTGCTGAGTCTATAAAGGCTCAAGGTCTGATCCCCAAGTCGCGGCTTTATGTGCATCTGTCTTCTGATACTGCCACTGCAACGAAAGTCGGTAAGCGTCACGGCAGCCCTGTAGTGTATACGGTCAGAAGCGGCGACATGCATAAGGACGGGTACAAGTTCTATCTGTCTGTTAACGGCGTGTGGCTTACAAAGGAAGTGCCTTCGAGTTATCTGCAGGAGACGGCAGCAAATAAGACCATTTCTGATGATAAGGTTCTTACTGTTGCATCTAAGATGATGGACAGATTTGATGATGCCTTTAAGGAGCTTGCCAGATGATAAGCCTTACCAAAGAACAGGTAATCATGCTGCATGAGAAGATCTTTGATCGTTACGGCGGTGCGCTCGGTGTGCTGAATGAAGGCATGCTCGATTCCGCTTTGCAGGCGCCGTTTCAGACTTTCGGCGGGGAGGAGCTCTTTCCTGATGACAAGGAGAAGATAATAAGGCTTGCTTATGGGCTTATTAAGAATCATTCTTTTCGAGATGGGAACAAGCGTATAGGTGCGCTCGTGATGCTGGTGTTACTTGAACTTAACGGTGTGCATGTGAATGCAAGCAACGAAGAGTTCGCTGATATAATCATGGGTGTAGCGGCGAGCGAGAAGGATGACGCTGACCTGGCTGAGTGGGTTGATGCGCATATCTGTAGTCGCATTTATTAGGCCAAGTTCATGACGAATTATTATCCCAAGGATAATATATTGATAAGGAAATATATTTATTATGGCGACATGTGCCTGAATCTGATACAATTACTACAACATCTTGTAATGATGCTCTGTTTGTAACACCATATATTGAGGATGCGGAATTAAAGACACTGAGCACCGGTGATACCGTAAAGACATTATATGAGAAACAGGGAACTGATCTGACTGATTATCACCGTGAGTCAGTGGTTTAAATCTTGAATATAGTCGACTATGTGATAGCTAAGCATCATATAAACAGCTCTTTTTGAAGGTTGAATGTGAGTTTACTTTTGAGTTTATTTTTTTGTAAAAACATAGAGAATGAGGAGAAAAACGAAGAATAATAAATCAAAAACACAGCAGAATCAATGGTTTGAGAGTACAGAGAAGTATTCTGCCGCAGAACTCGAATAATCGCATACAACCCGGGAACCACTGAAAACAGGGCGTTTCAAGGGTTGGAAACTACGATTGATAACAAAATGATAACGTGACTTTTGCTTCATATATCGCTGAGTTGCGTGTGGCTTGTCAGTAATAAGCATTTCAAATGCACTTTCCACGATATGGGAAGTGCATTTTTATTTGCGAAAAGATGCACTTCCGCAAAGTGCATCTTGAAAAACTGATATCTGATTCGTATCGTAAATGCTTTCAAATATTAAATTATCAGTAAAAGAACAAATTTTCGAAAAAGTGCTTGCAAATTATCAGCAGTGTCTGTATAATCTTAAACAAGAACAAACGTTCTTAAAAGGGTGATCTACTTGAAAGATTCAGGTCAGGAAAGAAGAGCTAATCTTCATAACTGCCCTGTGCCCTCCGCCGCAGGAGGACTAAAAAATAACGTAAAATATAGACTTTAACTAAACGGATAAATGGGCGTCCCAGTTGCGCGGGATTGACACCGGCGGCGTGCGAGTTAGATTTGAAGGCGGTTCCTTGATAGGAACTCCCGGTATCTACTCGGACGCCTTTTTTATCTAACCTGTAAGTCTTAAGCCTCTTTCTCATTTATCCGAGAAAGGGGCTTTATTTATGAAAAGATCAAAATTAAAAGACAGCTCATGATTCGAGTCATCTATGAGGGAAGGTACAGAAGATAAGAACGAAGAATTATGAAAGGAATTAAGAACATGATCAGTAAATTTACAAAAGTCTTTTTAGAGCCCAACGAAGTGGCTGAGATCATAGGGGTTTCCAGACCGACGGCTTATAGGATTATCAGAGAGCTGAATATGGAACTACAGCAAAAGGGGTTCGTAGTACAGATTGGAAAGATCAACAAGAAATACTTTGAAGAAAGATTCGGTATATCACTTGATGAGATCACAGATCAGGACAGTGAAAAGAAAGGAGCGTAATCAATGCCGGTATACAAGGATAAAAAAACGGGTAAATGGTTTGTAATGTCTTGGTACAGCACTCTCGACGGTCAGCGTAAGCAAAAGTGCAAGAGAGGCTTTCAGACTAAGAGGGAAGCGCTTGAGTGGGAGCGTGAATACCAACTCGCAGATAAGTGCAATACAGATATGCTCTTTAAAACATTTGCTGAAGAGTATTTGAGTGAAATGCTCTTAAGACTGAAGCTGAACACCTTCATTACCAAGAGCAATATCTTCAACAAATACATAATTCCATACTTTGCTAACAGGAGGCTTTCTGAGATAACTCCTAAAGATATCAGAGTATGGCAGAACATGATCTTGAGTCGCACTGATGCTTCAGGAAAGGCTCTTTCTAAATGTTATATGAAGACTATTCATAATCAAATATCGGCGATCTTTAATTATGCGGTAAGGTTTTACGGATTACCTTCCAATCCCGCTGCATTGGCAGGTAACATGGGAAAAGAAACAAACGGTGAGATGAAGTTTTGGACTCAAGAAGAGTACAGAAAATTCTCATACGCGGTTATGGATAAACCCATGTCATATTATGCGTTCGAAGTCCTTTATTGGACCGGAGTCAGAGAAGGTGAGTTATTGGCGCTCACTCCCGGAGACTTCGATTTCGAAGCTATGACATTAAGGATCAACAAGTCTTTTCAAAGGATTCACGGAGAAGATGTAATAACAGATCCCAAAACACCTAAGAGCATCCGCACTATCAAGCTTCCTGATTTCCTATGTAAGGAGATACAGGATTATATGACCATGTTCTATAAGCTGGAGGAGAATACAAGACTATTCCCTGTGTCAAAGCACTTTCTTTATCACGAGATGAATCGCGGTTGCAAGATCTCAGGTGTAAAGCGTATAAGGATCCACGATCTTCGTCATAGTCATATCAGCCTTCTTATAGAAATGGGCTTCTCACCTGTAGCGATAGCCCAGAGAGTGGGACATGAGAGCATAACTATTACGTTCAGATATGCTCACATGTTTCCTACGGTTCAGGAACAGATGGCGACTAGGTTGAATAAGACAAAGAGGTATTGATATGTCAAAGAAGGTATACGACGGTCATGGCAGATGGAGAAATAAGCATGTGACATTTCATGTGTCAGAAGAGGAAGCGGAAGAGCTTAACAGAGCAGTAGCGATATCAGGTTTATCCAAGCAGGAATACCTGATAAGCAAAGTTTTGAATCGAGATATTACCGTAAATCCCAATTCGAGAATGTATAAGCTTCTGTTGGAACAGATGCAGCATGTCGTGTCCGAACTTAAGGAAGAAGTAAAAAACAAAGCTGATCTGGATCCGTATCTGAAGGAAACGGTCGAGCTCATTATTAACACTTTAGAGCAGATGAAAGGAAAGCAAAATGAATAAAGACAAAATAGTAACTGCCCCCGTAAATGCTGTTGGCGCAGCAGAGGAGCAGTCCATTAACCGTATGAACATTGTAAAGGAAAACGAGAGCGAAGACAAGATTTCATCATCTTTCTTCAGCTTTGGAGAGCTTATGGATGCAGAATTGCCACGTAAGAAAGCATTAGTTGAGAACTTCCTTTATCCGGGAGTCTATATCTTGGCGGGTGATCCCAAGGTCGGTAAGAGTTTCTTGGTGTTGCAGCTTTTGTATCAGGTAAGCAGAGGAGAGTCGATGTGGAATCTTGAGGTCCGCAAGGGGCGCTGCCTTTATCTTGCATACGAAGATGGTATACAGAGACTTCAGGACAGAACCGTGAAGATGTTCGGTGCTGATGCCATGAGCAATAATCTGTACTTTTCCACAGAGGCAATGAAGATCGACAACGGACTAGAGACCTTCATCTCGAACTTCATCGACATGGATGACAGCCCATGTCTTATCGTTGTAGACACCTTCCAGACTACGAGGAACACAGTCGATTGCCATTACGGCAGCGACTACGACGACATAAGAAAGCTTAAGGATCTTACAGTCGATAAGGATGTCTGCATAATACTGGTACACCACTTCCGTAAGGAAGCGGCGGACAACAGCTTTGACCGCATTTCCGGAACAAACGGTATCTTTGGTGCTGCTGATGGTGCCATTGCTCTTACACGGAGCAAAGATGCCAGAACGGCGTATATCGAGATACGCGGAAGAGACCAGGTCGAGCAGAGGATAGAGGTAGTACGTAACAAGAACACCCTTAGGTGGGATTATGTTAAGAGTGATACCGAACCGCTTCTTGAACCTCTCGATCCTGATATCGAGAAGATAATCTCATTCGTAAATCCGGTTAACAAGAAGTGGAAGGGGACTGCGACAGAACTTTGTGAGACACTTAATCTTCTTACTTCACCTTACAGGCTCAAGCTGAAGCTTAACTGTAATGCCGAGAGACTTGCCTTGAACAATATCACTTTCGAGGCGCTCAAAGGAGCTCACGACCGTCTGATAAAACTCTCATATTACGAGAGAAGAAGAGTCATGAGAACTATCTCTTAAATAACAGTTGAATAGGTTTAGCAAGCATCGTCTGTGTAGCCACACAGACACTCTTTAGGGGCGTCCCCTAATACCCCGAGCAACCTAAAAAAGGAGAAACGAAAGTGAGTAAGAAAAACCGAAGAAGAAGCGTAGAGATAAAGTTCTTCGTTACACCGAAGGAGAAAGAAGACCTGGATGCGAGAGTTAAGAAGACCGGACTTACCCGAAGCGAATTCTTAAGAAGAGCTTATACGGGAGCCAGGATAAGCGAGAAGCCACAGGCGGAGATCAAGGATCTTCTGTCTCAACTCTCGCATCTGGGAAATAACGTTAACCAGATAGCGCGCCGGGAGAATGCGATGGGCATTCAGGCTTCAGCGGAATTGCTGTGTGACGTTAGCGAGAAGATCTATCAGTTGATAACGGATATAAGGAAGGAGGTGATCACCTGATGGCTACAACATCACTGTGGAGTATAAGAGGAAACGTCACTAAGGTGATCAAGTATATTAAGAATCCTAAGAAGACAACACTTCCGGCAGACTTTCTGCCGGAAGCCCTTAGGGCGAGTGAAGAAGTGGAGACCGTTCACACTTTGGTGGATGCGATCAACTGTTCGGTAAAAAACGCAGCCCGTGATATGAACATTCTGAAAGAGTATGTCGGTAAGACCGGCGGTATCACTGCGTATCACGGTTACCAGTCTTTCGCTCCTGAAGATGACATCACCCCTTTGCAGGCTCACGAGATCGGCATGGAACTTGCACAGTCTCTTTGGGGAGCTCGTTTTCAGGTAGTAGTTGCCACTCACTTGGATAAGGAGAACCACATTCATAATCACTTCGTCATCAACACTGTTCCTTTAGATGGCGGCAAGAAGTTTTGCAGGACAAAGCAGGATTATATGGATATGAGAAACCTCAGTGATGAACTCTGCATGAGGTATGGACTTACTGTCTGCAGAGGCGGAGCTAAAGGAAAGAACTACGGAGAGTATAAGGCAGAGCTTGAGGGAAAGCCGACAGTAAGATCTACTATAAGAGAAGATATAGATCGTGCGATAGCAGCGATAAGTTTCAACAACGACTTCTTCGACAACATGAGAAGACTCGGGTATGAGATATATCGTTACAACAAGAGCGGTGAACCTCTCGCACACCCGAAGCTCAAGCCTTACGGAACACAGAAGTGTTTCCGCTTTGATAAGCTTGGTCCCGGGTATGATTATCCCGAGATCATCGAGCGAATCCGTTTTTATCGCGGCGGGTATGTAAGACTATTTCCTGAACCGGGAAAGAGAATACGCCAATACTCGAGGTACCACGAGCCTAAGACTCTGTGCTCGTCTTATCGTTATTACGGAGTATTTCTCAGGCTGCAGATCAAGCGTCCCGGTCACGTGCGCAGGATCCCATACTCACTCCGGGAAGATATTGCTAAGTTCGATCGCTTCGTTGAGAAGCAGGACTATGTGATGAATCACGGCTTCAAGACGGGAAGAGAAGTCAGCCTTCACATGCTTCAACTTGGAGAGCGTATTTCTTCTTTAGCTCAGCAAAAACGGGACTTGAATATCAAGGCATCCCGTTATGAGAAACGCGGTAATACAGCTTATGCAAATCTCTACCGGTCAGAGGCAGAGAAAAAGTATGAGCAGATTCGCGATCTTCGTAAAGAAGTGAGGTTGTGCAAGGAGATCATCTTAGAGGAGAGTGAAGTCCGAAGAAGGTGCATGGGACTGAGGGAAGAGATAACGGTTGAAAGGAATGAATTGATAAAACAGAAGAAACGCATAAAGATACGATAAAACAAAGCCAACTGAGACTTGAGGGGGCTGCGTTTCCTCAAGTCTTGGTTGGTAACCCAAGAATCCATGTGACAGCGCACTGTACCATTTAATACCCATAAGGTGGAATCCTTCAATGCTATAATGAAGAAGAAAAATCTCGTTATTTGTGGGAGATTTGATATGGCTATATCGG
>JAEEGJ010026213.1_pt1 | contig 11842 bp, 13 predicted proteins | sample 8958761 | NCBI WGS metagenome assembly JAEEGJ01 (sample SAMN16246546, study PRJNA631951) | gut metagenome | biome: gut microbiome; feature: rumen; material: RS-attached | host: Bos | place: Iran: Karaj | collected 2018-10
ATCTAAATGTGATGATATCAATGGACTCAGGCAATATGCACCTTGCATCTCTCGTAGCTTGTCCTGTTGTCAGCATCTGGGGTGCTACTCATCGCTTTGCAGGTTTCCTCGGTTGGAATCAAAGTGTGGAAAACGTAGTGGAACTTGATATGAAATGCCGTCCTTGCTCTATCTACGGCAATATTCCTTGCCAGTATGGCAATTATAAGTGCCTTAATGATATTACACCTGAGAATATCTTTAATCGCGTAGAGAACGTTATTTTAGAATAACATATAATAATATGTTGAGCATCAACTAATAATGTTTATACATAAAGCCGCTTATGGAATAATCCTTAAGCGGTTTTTTTATATTTCTACCTTGTTTCCTCACAGTTATCCACAGATTGTGGATAAACTATATGGAAAAGTATATGTAAAACCTGTTAATAACATGTTGAAATAAAGTGTAAAGGTAGTGGAAATACCGTTGATAGAATACTAATAACTTACCATTTATACACACCACTCATATATCCACAAAGCCCATAGTGGATAATCCACAGGTTATAAAACTTATATTAATGTGTTATCAATACACTTATTCATTTCCCATCTTATTGACTATGAGTGTCAAACATACAATATCCACATTTCCACACCACTTTCTTATTATCTTTTCTTATTTATTTTAATTTAAAACCTTTAATAAAATAATAAAGGATAAAAATAAATAGGAAAAAGAATAGCCCTCACAAAATTGCGAGGGCTTTCTATATGCTATTCCTGATCTTTCAGTATTTCAATCATCTCAGTAATATTGCGTTGATTTTTCTTATACATCTTCCAACATAATAGTAATAATATAGTAAGAATAGAGAAAAATATGATGGAATTTATACAAATGAAAAGACATGTAGGGAAACCTTCATTAAACATGAAATGAGAGAAGCTATGCACATATATTTCATATATAAGCCATGAAATAAAGATTGGAGTTGTTAAAAAATCAACTAATCTTATTCTTTGGTTACATTTCTTCATGCTTATCAAGGTTTTTACTATTTCCTTGACGCTCTTCTTTGAAAAATCTACAGATTTCACACGATTTGCTGACCAGAAATCTAAACCTGTGATTATTAATACTGATAGAATTGCTACTAAACAAAATTCAAATGATATATGGAATCTGTATTGTACTATACAAAGACCAGCAAATGCCATAGGAATACCAATCAACGAAAAATATCCATATCTGTTTATGCTATTTATTTTCTTGTTTATAGTATTCTTCTTAAGCAACTCCTCATCAAGCTTTAGTCGCTCATCGAGCTGCTTCTGGAGAGCTGCCATCTGGAGTCGCATCTCCTCAAGTTCCAAACTAGTGCCGTTATTTTCCATTGTTCATCTTTTTAAGCTGTTCTTTAATTCTGATTAATCTCACAGAGACATTCTTTGTAGTGATGCCCATAATCTCGCCAATCTCATCGTATGGCATTCCGTCAAGCCACAACATTACTATGGCGCGATCAAACGGGTTGAGCTGATGAATACGGTCATAGAGAAGCCTCACGTTGGCATTCCTATTAGTTTCATCACTATTCATCACGCTCTCCATATCAGCTGTTAGAGGGCATTCAGACGAGCTTTTCCTCTTCTTCTTACGGTCGATGGTTATGCACGAGTTCATAGTAACTCGCCACACCCACGATTTGCATACATCATCTGCTGTTTTAAAGCCTCGCCAGAGATTGATAAGTGCCTCTTGCACCAGATCATCAGTCTCGTCAGGAGATTCTGCAAACATCATGCAGACAGTATAAACCGTATTCTTATACTCGCGAACGAGTTTGGTAAATCTTTCTTCCTGTTCAGTCATTATTATTGAAATTAAACTTTCTACTTATAGAAACGCAATTATTGTGGAAAAACTACATGTAGGTGTGGAAAAAAGTTGAAATAATAATTAACGCCTATTATATATAGGCGGAAAATGGGACTTACATGGGAGTCACAAGGGAACTACATGGGACTTATAAGGAAAAAAAGATTGTTTTCTTTGGAAAGTAAGGAAAAATTAGTATCTTTGCACTCATTATCAATATAACTTAAATCATAAAACTAAACTATGACAGGCTTAAAAGATTTCTCTCTTGAAGGAAAGAATGCGTGGATTACTGGTGCTGCCTATGGCATAGGCTTCAGTATTGCTGAGGCTTTCGTAAACGCAGGCATTAAGAATATAGTGTTTAATGTTCGTAGTGAAGAGGCTGTTCAAAAGGCTCTCGCTGCATATAAGGCTGCAGGCATCGAGAATGTCCGTGGCTATGTGTGTGATGTTACTGACGAGGTTGCCGTAAAGGCTCTCGTTGAGAAAATCCATAAGGAGGTTGGCCAAATTGATATTCTCGTAAATAATGCGGGTATTATCAAACGTATTCCTATGCACGAGATGAAGCGTTCTGAGTTCCAGGAGGTTATAGACATCGACCTTGTTGCGCCTTATATCTGTTCTGCAGCCGTTCTTCCTGAGATGATGGAGCGTAGGGAAGGTAAGATTATAAATGTCTGCTCTATGATGTCAGAGCTTGGTCGTGAGACTGTTTCTGCATACGCAGCAGCAAAGGGTGGATTGAAGATGCTTACCCGTAATATATGCTCAGAATATGGTGAGTATAACATCCAATGTAACGGCATAGGTCCTGGATATATTGCAACTCCTCAGACAGCTCCACTTCGTGAACGTCAGGCAGATGGCAGTCGTCATCCATTCGACACATTCATTTGTGCAAAGACTCCTGCTGGCCGTTGGCTTGATCCTGCAGAACTTGGTGGTCCTGCTGTATTCCTTGCTTCAAAGGCTTCAGATGCCGTAAACGGTCATATTCTCTATGTAGATGGTGGTATCCTTGCATATATAGGCAAGCAACCTAAGTAATTAGCTTTTAAGCAAAATACAAAAGCCAATAATGAATGTTCATTATTGGCTTTTATTTTTATGGATAAAGTATTTATTTCATTAATGTTTCATAGTCAATATTCTCATAATCTAATCCGATAGGAAGATGATCTGAATAAAATTTTATCAAATCAAAATTACTGATATCGCGGTCTGTAGTACAGAGAATATGAGTAGGTGCTTCTCCCATAATATTTGTTGTTATTATATATGCACCTTTTAGTTTCTTGCAAGGAATGATAGAAACCTGCATTTCCTTGTCGTAATTATTATTTAAAGTAGTAAATGCCCAACTACCTTCTCTAGTTTTCTTAAAGTTATTTATAGGCCTTAAATTCAATTCTTGATCATATTTAAATAATAATGAGTCGGTTAGCTCCCAAGTAATAGGTTCATCTTCACTAAAATAATATGCACCTTTATATTTCATCAAAAGATACCACATTCTTGGAATATCTCCTAAATTCTGCTTTGATAATACAGGCATCTTTTCTTTCAATTCTGCAAGAATATCGTTTAATGCATCTTTAGAAGACATAGGACTTATATAATTAATATTTTCAATAAAATTTGGATGGTTGTGAGGTACGATGAAATGGGATGTGATACTGGTAGTATAATTCTCCGTTGAATCTTCACGCCAGTATTGATATTCATTATAAATAAACGTTGTATCGTGTACTATGAAATTCTCGTTTGTATAATAGGTTTTATTGTTTTTCTCGTTTATCATGAGTGGAATATCCAGAGTTTTATTATCAATAGTAATTCTCATTGTATTAGGAAAAACATTATCTTTCTGTGCCATAGCATTGCCACAGAAGAATAATGATAATAGAAATGTGATAATTATTGTCATGACTATGTAAAAGTTAAATGTTTCTGGTGCAAAGATAGGAAAAATCTTTGTAAAATTATGTGGTATATGAAAAATATATATGATAATTCGTTCTAACTTCGCTATGCCTTCGCTCTTCCTCCGAACCAAACTCGATGAAGGTCCGTTCCAGAGCGAAGAAAAAGCGGAGGTTCATCGAGTTTGGTTCCTTGTCACATAGGAATTACAAAGGATTTACATGGGAATATTGAAGAAACACGTTAAATAGCATGTAAAATGTAATTTTTGGTGTTTATACAAATTTTTTTTGTCAATTAACCTTAAATAATCAAGTTTTAAGATATAATTTACTAATAAACATAGATTTTATTCATTTTTTTGAGAAATTCTAAGTACTTTTGCACTCGAAATTTCGAAATTAGGATAAAATGAAATCAAAAATATCTATTTTCGCGCTGTCTTTTGCTACGGTGTGTATGATGTCTTCGTGTCTTGGTGATAATGATGACACAGAAGTTGTTTATTATGATGATACGGCTATTACGGGAATAAAACTCGGAACTCTGAAATATGCAGATAAAGCCGACACTATTAATGCAAGTGGATATGTTTTTCAAATTGACCAATATTCAGGGACAATAACAAACGCTCCTGATTCATTGCCTGTTGGAACAGATCTCACAAAGATAGTGTTTTCTGCAGTATATCCTCTCAACACTAATACTAATTATGTTTTCTGGAAGAGTCTAACGAGTGATTCTATTACTACTTTTAGTACGGCAGATATTCTTGATTTCTCTCAGCCAAGAGAGTTATATGTATTTTCTTCTTCAGGAAATTATTCAAAAAAATATACAGTTACTATCGTAGCTCATAAGGAGATTGCAGATACATTAATTTGGAATAAGCTTGATATTGACAATGATATTAAGAATTATTCTAGCGTAAAGACTGGAATTTGTAATAATAGTCTTGTAGTACTTGGTAAGACTGTCAGTGGTTCAGAGCTTAAGACTTTTGTTGACGGCAGTTTGAAGAAAGCAAGATCTTTCAGCGCAAATGCTACAATGACAACTGATGGTAATACTATTTACGTTACTGACGGTGGTGTAATATATTCTTCATCAGATGCAAAAAGCTGGAATACGGTATCAGCAGACGTGAAGTCAGTTTTAGGTGTATGTGGCAAGGAGATGTTTGCTATGTCAAGTGCCAATAAGTTGATGATGTCTCTTGATAACGGCGCTTCATGGAAAAATGAAGATATTGACGATGATGCAAAGTATATACCTTCTTCAGACATAAATTTTGTATCTACTGCAGCAGCAAGTAATGCCGATGTAAAGCGTGCATTCGTGATAGGCAATTCTTCTGCTAATAGCAAAAAAGCAGAGGTATGGAGCAAGATTGTTGAGGAGAATACAGAGAAAGACCAGTCTTGGATGTATCAGAAGTTTAATAGTAGTAATAATTACTATCTTCCAAAACTCAGCAACCTTAGTGTAACAGCATACGATAATAATATGCTTGCTATTGGTGGTGAATGTGATAAGCTGTACTATTCAATAGACTGTGGAATATGCTGGAAGGAAAATGATAAATTAATTCTTCCAAAAGATTTTTCTGCAAGTACTGCATCAATAGCAGTAGATAACGACTACTTTATCTGGATTGTATGCACAGGCAGCGGTCAGGTATGGAAAGGTCGTATAAACAAAATGGGTTGGGATAAGAAATAACGGTCTCTAAGAATTATGAAGCTTAGGTCACTCATAACTACAGCGATATTGTTTTCCTGCTCTGGAGTAATGGCGCAGGACGACCCAGAGTATCGTATGGAGTTTGGAGCTGGCTTAGGACTTACAACATATGAAGGAGATTTCAACGGAGGAATTCTGTCGGGAGAAAATACATCACCATCAGGCTCTGTAATACTCAGAAGGGTGATGAATCCTCGTTCGGCACTTCGCTTTGCACTTGGATTTGGTTCAATAAAAGGTTCTTCAAAGAATCTATCAACTTACTATCCTGATTTCAATACTAAACAGTATGCAGAATCAGCAAGAGAACCATACGAGTTTAAGAATACCCTCGTTGATTTTAATGCGCTTTATGAGTATAACTTCTTTCCATACGGAACAGGAAGAGATTATCGTGGAGCAAAGAGATTAACGCCATTCATAGGAGTAGGACTTGGTTTTACATACGTGAACTGCAAGAATGGTACGATAGACTTGTCAGCTGTACCTGCCAAGGTAGTGAAGAGTTCATCAGACCTTTACGGTTCACCAGAAATGACAGGAAGTAATGGTGTGTTCACAGCTAATTTGCCAATAGCATTTGGTGTGAAATACAAGCTTGCAGATAGGGTTAATCTTGGTTTGGAATGGATGATGCATTTCACGCTTTCAGATAAGCTTGATGGTGTTAAGGATCCATATCATATCTCAAGTACAGGAATATTCAAGAACACGGACAGTTACAGCAGTTTGCAGGTATCTCTCACATATAGTTTCTGGGAAAAATGCAAGACGTGTTTAAAGGATTAATATAGAGTAAAGTAGAAAAAATATATATGTTAGATAAGACAAGAATTCCGCAACATATAGCCATCACTATGGATGGTAACGGACGTTGGGCTACGGAAAAGGGTAAGCCTCGAGCATACGGTCATCAGGCAGGTGTAGATACTGTTCGCAGAATCACATCTGAATGTACTCGACTTGGTGTGAAGTTCCTTACTCTATACACTTTCTCTACAGAGAACTGGAATCGTCCTGCAGACGAGGTAGCCGCACTCATGGGACTTGTCCTCACAAGTCTTGAGGATGAGATTTTCATGAAGAATAACGTGCGTTTCCGTGTAGTAGGCGATTTAAGTCGTATTCCTGTCGAGGTTAGAAAAAAACTTGCTGAGACAGAGGAACATACGGCAAAGAATGATGCTATGACTATGGTTGTGGCTCTCAGCTATTCTTCACGTTGGGAGATAACAAAGGCTATGGCCGATGTGGCACAGGAAGTGAAGGATGGAAAGCTCAAGGTTGAGGATATAACTGAGCAGACCGTTTCTGAGCATCTGGCAACTAACTTCATGCCTGATCCTGAACTTCTTATTCGTACTGGAGGCGAGTTGAGGATAAGTAATTATCTGCTTTGGCAGATAGCATATTCAGAATTGTATTTCTGTGATACTTATTGGCCAGACTTTATGGAGGAAGACCTTCATAAGGCTATTGAGGACTATCAGTCTCGTCAAAGAAGATTTGGCAAGACAGAGGCTCAGGTAGAAGAAAAAAATTGATAATTGAAAATTGATAATTAAAGATAAAATGCGTGAACTATTCAAGCGAAGAAATATACTTGTATTCTTCACTTTTAACTTTTCACTTCTAACAGGTTTCGCACAGGATAAGATTGTTAATCCTGATATAAGCTATGCGGGACAGGCACGCGAGTGTACTATCAAGGGTCTTGCCGTAAGCGGTGTAGATGACTATGAGGATTATATGCTTACCAGCATCTCTGGTCTGTCAATAGACCAGAAAATAGCCGTTCCTGGTAATGAGATTACAGATGCTGTAAAGCGTTATTGGCGTCATGGACTCTTCTCAGAGGTAAAGATTGCTGCTGACTCTATCGTTGGTGATGACATATATCTTCACATCTATCTTAGGACTCGCCCTCGTGTTTCTTCTATCAACTACATTGGTCTTAAAAAGACTGAGAAAACCGATATGGAGGAAAAACTGGGTCTGTTAAAGGGTTCACAGATTACTCCTAATATGATAGACCGTGCGAAGATTCTTGCAAAGAGATATTTCGATAACAAGGGTTTCAAGAATGCTGAGATTTTCATTCGTCAGCGTGATGATGTGAGTCAGAAGAATTATGTAATCCTTGATGTTGAAGTTGACAAGAAGGAGAAGACAAAGGTTCACAGCATTACTATTGATGGTAATGAGTATCTTACTGACAAAAAAATCAAGGGTGGAATTTTCACTAAAGGTGCATTGAAGAAAATCAATGAGGCTGGTAAGTTATATTCTTTGTTCAAGTCAAAGAAATTCACTCCTGAGCGTTTCGCTGAGGCAAAGAATGGTCTTATAGAGAAGTATAACGAACTTGGTTTTCGTGATGCTACTATCCTCAAGGATAGCGTTAGTCCATACGATGATCGTCATGTAAATGTATATCTTAAGGTAGAGGAAGGTCAGAAATACTATATCCGTAATATTACATGGGTAGGTAATACTGTTTATCCGTCTGAATATCTTGCAAGAATACTTAATATGAAGAAGGGTGACGTATATAACCAGAAACTACTTGGCAAGCGTCTTTCTGGGGATGAGGATGCCGTTGGTAATGAGTATTGGAATAACGGTTATCTCTTCTATCGTCTTGACCCTACGGAAATAAATATCGTTGGTGATAGTATTGACCTTGAGATGCGTATAACAGAAGGTCCACAAGCTCATATCTCGCATGTTCGTATTAATGGTAATAACCGTCTGTATGAGAATGTTGTGCGTCGCGAGCTTCGTACTAAGCCAGGTGACCTTTTCTCTAAGGAAGCACTCCAGCGTTCAGCACGTGAACTTGCTTCAATGGGACACTTTGATCCAGAAAAGGTTAATCCAGACATAAAGCCAAACCCAGATGATGGAACGGTAGATATCAATTGGGATCTTGAACAGAAGTCTAATGACCAGATTGAGTTCTCTCTTGGTTGGGGTCAGACTGGTATCATTGGTAAGATTGGTCTGAAGCTGAATAACTTCTCTATGGCTAATCTATTCAATAAGAATAGTGAGCATAGAGGTCTCATGCCAATTGGTGATGGTGAGACTCTTTCTTTAGGTGTACAGACCAATGGTACATACTATCAGTCATATAATATGGGCTATTCTACTGCTTGGCTTGGTGGAAAGCGTCCACTTCAGTTCTCTGTAAATGCTTTCTATTCAAAGCAGACAAGCGTGAACTCTTCATACTACAATCAGCAAACAATGCAAAACTATTATGGCTATTATGGTGGTTATAGTGGCTATGGTTATAATAGCATATATGAGAGGTCTATAGATCCTGATAAGTATATGAAACTGTTTGGTGCAAGTGCGGGTATTGGTAAGCGTCTTCGTTGGCCTGATGATTATTTCATGTTGTCAATGTCGCTTTCATATACACGATACATGTTGAATAAATTTGACTATTTCCTTGTAGAAACAGGTAACTGTAATAACCTTAGCTTGGGTGTTGATTTATCACGTGTTTCAACAGATAACCAGCTCTTCCCACGTCGTGGTTCTGAGTTTGATTTGTCAGTATCAATAACTCCACCTTGGTCAGCATTTAGTAATAAGGATTATAAGAACCTTGCTCTAGATAGAAACTCAAGTACATATCATCAAGAACAGCAGGAGAAGTATCGTTGGATTGAGTATCATAAGTGGAAATTCAAGAGCAAGACTTATACAGCCCTCACAAGTGGGGCAAAGTGTTTCGTTCTTATGACACGTGTCGAGTTGGGTATTCTTGGTTCATACAACAAGTATAATCTGTCTCCATTCGAAACATTCTATATGGGTGGTGATGGTATGTCAGGCTATTCTACTGGTTATGGTTCTGAGACTATCGGTCTTCGTGGTTATGATAATGGTTCTCTCTCAACATCATCAAATTACGAGAGAATAGCGAAGGATGGTCCTAATGCGTTTAACACATCGGATAGATCGGTGTATAGCTCATATGCCTACGACCGTTTCTCACTTGAACTCCGTTATCCATTCATGCTTGGTAATACTACCATCTATGGTCTTACATTTGCAGAGGCAGGTAATGCATGGAGCGATGTGAAGTATTTCAATCCGTTCAGTATGAAGAAAAGTGCCGGTGTAGGTGTACGTATCTATCTGCCAATGGTAGGTCTGATGGGTATAGACTGGGCATACGGATTTGACAAAGTATATACTGGTGGAACTCAGCAAAGTATGCAAAGAGGTGGAAGTCAGTTCCACTTCATCCTTGGTCAGGAGTTCTAAACAAAACATAGGGAATTTCTCTATATCTTATAGGGAAATTTCTTTTGTTTAAAGACAAAAATTGAATAATTTTGCAATCGGTAATATTGCCAGTTATTTAAAAAACAACAATTATGAAATCAAGAGTTCTATTAATAACATTGCTTTTAGGAATGCTTTCATTTGGTGTCAGTACCTCATGCAAAGCCCAGAAATTTGCCCTTCTTGATATGGAATATATCCTTAAGAATATTCCTGCATATGAGCGTGCTAACGAACAGTTGAACCAGGTTTCAAAGAAATGGCAGGCAGAGGTAGAGGCACTCAATCTTGAAGCATCTACAATGTACAAGAATTACCAGAACGAAGTTGTATTCCTTTCTCAGGAACAGAAGAAAGCAAAGCAGGAGGCTATAATGCAAAAAGAAAAGGAAGCCTCTGACTTGAAGAAGAAGTATTTCGGTCCTGAAGGTGAGCTTTTCAAGAAGCGTGAATCCCTGATGTCACCAATTCAGGAGGAAATATACAATGCAGTAAAAAGCATATCAGAATTGAGAGGATATTCCATGGTTATAGACCGTGCTTCAGACAATGGTATGATATATGCTTCACCAAAGATAGATATCAGTAGAGAAGTGCTTGAAAAACTTGGATATAACGTTCAATAATGCGTTGGATTATTAATAATTCACAATATTTTACTGATAATGGCGAATAAATTTTGATGTTTCGCGCTTTTATACTAACTTTGTAGCCGGTTTTCATTAGGAATGACCGGATATTATCCGGATTATCCGGAAATAAATAGAAAAAAATAAACAATAATAAAACGACAAAGAAAATGAAAAGACTTATCATCATTATGATGCTCTTTGCTCCAATGGCTGTAATGGCACAGAAATTTGGACACGTTGATTCACAGAGCATAATGACTACACTCCCTGAGATTGCAAAAATCAATGGTGAGCTTCAGGCTACTGCCCAGCAATTTGAGAACGAACTCAAGGCTATGCAGGATGAATTCCAGCGCAAGGTTGATGAGTACGATAAGGCAAAGGCTACAATGAATGCTACAACTCAGAAGGAAACAGAATCTTCTCTTATGGAAATGCAGCAGAAGATTCAGCAGACATACGCTCAGAATCAACAGGAACTCCAGAAGCAGCAGCAGGAAAAGATGGCTCCAGTATATCAGAAGGTACAGACAGCTATCCAGAACGTAGGTAAGGCTGGTCAGTACACTTATATCTTCGAGCAGAGCGTTGCCCTCTATGTTGGTGCAGGTTCAAAGGATGTTACAGCTGAGGTAAAAGCTGAACTTAACAAGCTTAAGTAAACGACATACGATATACAGGGCAGGTCACTTCAGTCGAAAGTCTGAAGACCTGCCCTTTTTTGTTTTATGCTTGGTGTTTAGAGATTAGTGCTTAAAGATCATGAAAAAATATCTACTCCTTATATCTTTATTTTTTATAATGCTTCCTATCAGCGCACAGCAGATAAGAATCGGTTATTTCAGTTATGATGCTGTGCTCAAGGCTACACCTGACTATGTAAGTGCTAAGGCAAACATAGAGAGTCTGAGAAAGCAATATGACTCTGAGATACAGTTTGCTGAGAAGGACTTCAATGAAAAATACGAGAACTTCATTGAGAATATAAATGGTATGGCATCTGCTATACGTGAGAAGCGTCAGAGTGAACTGCAAAGTATATTAGAGCGTAACATAGCTTTTAAGCAGGAATCAGAGAGACTTCTTGCAAAGGCAGAGGAAGAAGCATTGACTCCACTTCGTAATAAGCTTGATAATGCTATCAAGGCTTTAGGCAGTGAGAACAATTATATTGTTATCCTCAATACCGATAATAACGCTGTTCCATATATAAATCCTATGATGGGAGAGGATGTGACAGAAATACTAATCGATAGAATTAGATGATAAAAGGAGATAAAACCCCTGGACCTATAGGAGTCTTTGATTCCGGTTATGGTGGACTGACCATACTGCAGCAGTTGCGTAAACGACTACCGCAGTATGATTTT
>JAEEGJ010026220.1_pt1 | contig 11840 bp, 11 predicted proteins | sample 8958761 | NCBI WGS metagenome assembly JAEEGJ01 (sample SAMN16246546, study PRJNA631951) | gut metagenome | biome: gut microbiome; feature: rumen; material: RS-attached | host: Bos | place: Iran: Karaj | collected 2018-10
CCGTGTTCCTGACCTCAAGCTCCATCAAGATCTTCGTGCTGGGTGCCTGCTCGTTTGCCGTGGCTACCGCTGGCGGTCTGCTGGGTGCCAAGTTGATGAACCTCTTCCTGAAGGAGAAGATCAACCCGATGATCGGCGCCGCTGGCGTGTCGGCAGTGCCCGACAGCGCCCGTGTGGTCGAAGTCGAAGGTCAGAAGTACGACCCGTCGAACCACCTGCTCATGCATGCCATGGCCCCGAACGTGTCGGGCGTCATCGGCTCCGCAGTGGCAGCTGGCGTGATGATGTCGTTCTTGATGATGTAATTCTTTTAGAAGTAAGAAGAAAGAATGAAAAAGCCGCTCGTTTGGAGCGGCTTTTTTTTATTGTTTGATGACGTCGAACCCCCAGTTCTCGCTACTCGTCAACTCATTCTCATGCCCGGGTTGAGTGCTGTAATGATAACGTTTCACCCGTCCGTGGAAACGCACCTGTCCGGCCTCGTTCCTGTAAACGGTCATCATGATGTCCTCTTTCGTGTTGCTGCTGATGGCGTTGGTAAGGGCTAGGTCGGAATCGGCGTTGATGGGACCGGAAAAGGATTTTAAGTGGAAGGCGCCGGGGATGGAAATCCTCACCGAGACGGAGGAACCAGCCAAAGCCTCAACGTCAACGACAGCGTTGTTGTAAACGGTCACACCTTCAGTGGGTAGCGGCTCGTATAGGCTCTCATCCGGGTTGGCCTCGTAATGCCCCGCGATATCTTCTTTGGTGAAACCGGAAAATCGGTTCCACTCATTCTCAGGTTTGCCGCAAGAGGCGAGCAAGAGACAGAGGGCTATCAGAATTAAGGATGGTTTTCTCATTGCACGATGAATTTTTTGGTGATGCCATTAATAATAATAAAATAGGTGCCGGACGATAGACGGGAGATATCGACGCGCTTTGACTCCACCCGTCCGGTCATCACGGTTTGACCTGACAGGTTGGTGATCTGGTAATCAGCTGGTTCAGTCTCAACGGTGAGGAATCCCTGTGAAGGAATGGGATAAATATTCAATAATTGTGTTGATTGTTCATTAACTGACCAAATCATTTTGTCGATGACGCCTATGGTGTATTGTCCGGTTTGCACGTCGGTTACGTTGAATCTTCCGATTTTCCAGTTGCCTTCCTGGGTGTAGGGGATGGTGTGCCAAGTATCGTTGATGTCTGAGCGGTAGAGCAGCACGGCTGAGTCGTTTTCGGTTTGGATGATGTCGCCGTCTTGTCCACTATTGGTGAAGGAGATCTGGGCGTTGACGGTGGCGTCGCCGATGTCGTTTCTGAAGAAGTTCCAGTAATGGCAGGTGGAGAGGGTGAGGTAGGGGATTTCCGGGTCGTTGTCGGGGCCTATACAATGGTCTTCGAGGCGGAGCATGACGGAGTCGGTGACGCTGTTGACTGAGGCTTTGAACTTGCCTTGTGTGAGGGATGCTGGTGCGGTGGCGGTGAGGTTGCCGTCGGTCTTGGCGTCAAGGAAACGGTTGTAATAGTCGACAAAAGCGGCGATGGGCTCGAAGTCGAGGGTGACAACCTGATCGTCTTCCATTCCATCCCAGCAGATCATCTGGGTTTGCAGTTGGCAATCAGCGCCTACGAAGGTGACCTCCACTCGGTTGTTCATGCCTAAATGTGAAGGGCCTACGTGCCAGTAACTGGTTTTGATGTGCGTATCGTATTGGTTGCCGTTGGGGGTGACTTCGGCGATATCTACGTTATAGTGGGGCATGCCGCCGATGAAGACGTAGTTGTCGAAGAACCCGTTCATGTCGATGCCGGTGGCTTCGGTGAGGGCGTCGCGCAGCTGTTCGGAAGAAGAGGCTCCATAGGAATAGGTCTCTAGATAATGGCGGATACCGGTGAGGAAGTTCTCGCGGCCCATGTAATTCATCATGGTGTTGACGATGACGGCGCCACGGTCGTAGATGGCGTCGCTGTCATACGTCATGTCGAGAGGCATGTTGTTCAACGGGATCCAGTGGCTTTCGCTTTTGCACCAGTTGGTTATCTTGTTGATGAGGGTGCTCATGTTTTCTTGGAAGTCGTCCTCGCCATACACGCCCACGCGGTAAAACAGGCCGCAGAACTGGGCGAATCCTTCGTTGAGCCACATGTCGCCAGCGGTGGAGCAGGTGACCATGTTGCCGAAGTACATGTGCGACAGCTCGTGTGCCACATATTCCTCTTGGGTGGTGTTGCCGGTGATGACCCCTGGGGTGATGGCGATGTTGTCGATGTGTTCCATGCATCCCTTGCCTGTGCATACGTAGCCGATGCGGTTAAAAGGGTAGGGGCCGAAGTTCTCTTCATAGAATGCGGCGATGTCCTTCACGTGGACGAAGGTTCCTGGGACGCTGTTGATCTGTGCCGGCTTCACGTAGACCTCCACGGGGATGTCGCGTTCGATGCCGTGATAGACATCTTCCCAGACCACGTAGTCGCCGATGGCAAAGGAGGGGTGGTAGGTGGCGACGTCTTGAGGGATTTCCCAGTACCAGTTGCTGGTGCCGTCGCCGTTGTCGAGAGTGTTGACGTGATTGCCACCGCAGATGGCTTTCTTGTCGTTGGTGACGGTAATAACGAGGCTGTAGGTGGCTTTGTCGGTGAAGTTGTCGACGCAGGGGAACCAGGTCTTTCCGAGGTTGTGCGGCTGGCTGTCGAAGCCTACGCCGAGGGTGTAGACGTAGTCGTTGCCCCACCATTCCACGCCGCCCCAGGTCTCGCTGAAGGTGCTGCCGCCGTAACGGACGTCGAGGGTCAGCGTCTCACCGGCGTTGGCATTCTCGTCGATGACGATGGTAAGGAAGTCGCCGTCTTGTGAGAAGCTGGTCACGCTATACGAGTCGGTAGCCGCATCGGTGACGGTGAGGCTTTTCAGCTCCAGCACGAAGGTGTTGGTCGGCTCGGTGACGGTGATGTCGACGAAAGCCTCTCCTTGGAGGGTGTGGCTGGTGAAGTTGAAATCCCATAAGTTGATTTCGTAATGGGTCACATCGAAGTTCTCGCCAGGAATCTGCGCATTTGCAAGGGCCATGAAGGAAAAGACCCCCATTATCATCAAAAAAACTCTTTTCATCTCTCTCTAAATTCTTAATTCTTAATTAAACATAATTGCCTCCGTCTCAATGGTGTTGCTTTCGTGAAGTGCCCTGTCGACCAGATGTACCTTGAAGGCTATGGTATCGGTAGGCGACAAGGGGTTGTAAGCCGTCATCTTGTAATCGATGGTTCCTGAGATGGGTTTCACTTCGTCGTTGAACACCAGGCGTTTGAACCGAGCGTTGAAGCTGACGGTGTCGTAGCTCTGTGTCTGTTGGTTCCAGCTGAGCAGGGGCGTCTCCACAAACTGGGTGCCGTCCCATCTCATGTAGTCGATGATGAGGTTGTAGTAGTGAGGGTCGTTGTGACCGAAAGGATAGATCGTGTCGGCATCATCGAGTCCCAAGTCGCCGTCACCGTCGGTATAGCTGATGCTGAGCACCACTTCACCCGTGAGGGTGCTGTCGGCGTTGATTACATAAGCCATCCCTTCGTAGGCGATCTTTGGCTCGATGGGATATTCTATTTTTTCTTGACAGGCAGCCAAAGCAAATACGATGATGACAAGGATGACGGGATGCTTCATATTCACAATGCTTCGTTAATTATTCTGCGAAGCAAATATACACAAATCTTTCAAACCAATCATCATAAGTCATCAGAATCATTGCGACTCGTCTTCACGGTATTCCAGAATATCCCCCGGTGTGCACTGTAATTCTCGGCAAATCGCATCAAGAGTATTCAGTCGGATAGCCTTCACCTTCCCGGTCTTCAGTATGGAGAGATTGGCTTGTGTAAGGCCGATCTTCTCCGCCAACTCGTTGGAACGCATCTTGCGTTTGGCCAACATCACATCCAAATTCACTACAATCATGACTCAAACGGTTAAACGGTTCTCCTCCACCGCATCAGCGGCAATCTTATACATGAAGGCGAAGAAAAGGATGCAGAAAGGAATAACGATATTTGAATGGGTGTAGCCGAAGTTAAAACCCTCGCGAAATAGAATTGGCTCATTCGCCCAACAAAGCCGATGTACGAAATAGGCCAAAGCCAACCAGAAAAACAACTTTACGTTACTCTTTGGGAAAACCACGCCGTCACGTGTACCCTTCAAGAAATTCAAAGCGGCTTTCACGCACAACCCAATCGTGATAGCAATACTAAACACATCCAACACAAAAAACGCAATTTTTAGCGCTGCACGTTGAGTCCAATCAACATCCCTGCTCATCCATCCTTTACTTGTCAAAAGGCCATAAAAATTGAACACATAAAACACTGCCCAAGCGGCACACAAAACGATAGCCACATAGCTGCAAATTCGGATACCCATCCAGGTTTTTTGTGTAGTCATAAGTGAATGTTCTACGATTGGTTTAGATTGCAAAGGTAATGCTTTTCCCGTTTTAATCTCACACTGGGGGTGCCATTTTTTCACTGGCACCCCTACAATAACATCCCAAAACATGGCCAAATTCAGTTTGCCGGGAAAACATCAACAGCCACGGCCACGTATCTCCCAAGAGCCTCGTCGTAATATGCGGCATAAATACCCTCTCTAATAAGGATGGTATCGTTGTCCACTATAATAGGTTGACCTATGGCGAGGTATCCATCCGAAGTAAACCCATTCTCATCCGTGGTAGGAATAATGACAAGCTTACCATCAACCAAACACCCCTTTACATTCGCTCCCTGATTGATAGTATCCGTCTTCGATGCAGAACACAGCCCATAAAGGTCACTATCACAATCACCATTAGCCGATGGCCAATGCCATGTAATCTCATACTGTGTGCCTTGCGTTCTATCTTCCACACCGCAGTTGTTAATCACTTTTTTGCAAAGTTCAGTGTAATCTTTAACTTGGTGACTATCAAAAAAGGCCTTTCCCTGCTCCCAACTTATGGCTTCTGCCATTGAAGCGAGGGTGAAGTCGTTAGGATCTCTTGTTTTCTGTATGGTTGGTTTTTGCTGTTGTGTTTCTTTTTCCTTGTTGCAAGCAATGATGGCAACAGCGGCCACAATGAGGGTCAAAGCTTCCAGGGTGATTTTGAATTTGTTTTTCATATTGAACAGATTGAAACGTTATTGTTACTTGTTTGGTTTTATTCCGTTATGCGCTGGTTCCTTTTCCTTGGCCTCCACCACAACGCCATTGATGCGCAACACTGTTTTTGGAGTTTCCACGTCATTCGATTTCACTATGATGACCTTAGTGAACGAACCTGTCTTACTCGTGTTGTATTTCACCTTGATGTTGCCGCTTGCCTTGGGCGCCAGCGGCTCCTTCGGCCATTCGGGCACCACGCAACCGCAGGAAGAAAAAGCAGAGGTAATGAGCAAGGGCGCATCACCCGTGTTGGTGAAGTGGAACACATGCTCTCCATTGCCGTTTTGAATGATGGTGTCGAAATTGAAGACGGTTTCTTCAAAGGCTATCTTGGGGACGGCGGCTTCTTGAGCCAACACTTGAATTGTGGCGACAAGGATTATCGCTGCTATGATGATGGATTTCTTCATGATCATTTGTTTTGATGTTGTATTTCGTAATTAGCCTTGGCCTCGTGGAGGGCGGAGTAGTCGCCCAAAGAATTGCTGCGCCAAACGATTTCTTTCTCTGGTGAGATGAGGTAATATGAAGGAAAACCATGATTGACAAGAGAAAGCACGCTGGTTAGGCCTTTCCCCGCATATAAGAAGTCTTGGGCATTGTATTTCTCAGCTACCTTCCCGATAAGCTCCATGTTGTCAGACTTGGCATTGGCCGCCACGATTCGGATACCTTCGCCTTCAAGCACCCCGTGACCCAACGAATCCCTTTCGCATTGCAGCCGCTCAAAGCCTTGATAGCATGGCTGGCAACCAAACTGCCAAACGTCAAGCAACAGCCAGCCTTCGGTTTCGTCAAGGGTGAGGGTGTCGTTTTGAAGCCTGACGAAAGGAAACAGCAGAACCGACTCATCCAAGGTTTCGTTGGACGAACCGACTCTGCTGTATGGCGGAAAAGATTCTGTATGCCGTGTGTATCCCGCATAGGCCAGATTGTCGAAGTTGAACAACGAATCGACAAACTTCGACCTGTCCTCATGGTTCACGCTTGAGACGCGATAGTATTCCTTTTGGCCAGAATGGAAGTCCGAAACGCCATGGACGAACACGCTGTCAAGCTGGTTTGTGGAGAGGTTCAGCCAAATCTGGCTCGCATACTGCAAAGGAATGTCGAATTCGTTAGCTTCTTCGTTCCACACTCGCTTTTGGGAATGTTTGGCCTCGTATTTCCGGTAGGCAACGCCCGAAAGCGTTGTGTCGGCAATCCGCTCAATCATGGGAATCAATTTCATGTTCCTGACTTGCTTCGGAAACACAACAGTGTAGAACGACAAGTAGTCCAATTGCTACGCCTTTTCAAAACTGATTTGCTCGAACCAGCCTGTTTCGTCATCCTTGCCCCCGACAAAGCGACATAGTTCTCTGCTCATGCCATCCACAACCAAGGCTTCTCTTCCTTTAATCATCGTATAGCGCATGATTTCGTTTTCCACGACGACATAATACGGGTCTTTATCGTCAAGATGCGAAAGCACAGAGAACATATAGGGAGTTGTAACGCCGCCGATTGTGTCGCCCATTTGGGCAACATCGAAGTTGAGCCATTCGGCATCGCCCACGGCGGCTTTCGCATCCTTGACATATTGCATCTCCCGCTTGACAGGGCCGCACGCTGTCATCGTCAGGAGCAAAACGGCCATACAGAGTCTTTTCATGACTGCTTTATTATATTACCTAAATAATAAAGGAAATAGTCCCAATGCCGCTTTTAAGATTTCCAACCAAGTATCGTCAGGAGATATGATTGTTTTGCATTTAGGATTAGGCCCTGCTGAAACACATGGATTGCACCCCCAACCATAGTCACCGAAATCCGCTGGTTGGCATGTGCCAAGTTGACAATCCTCTTTTTCACATGAAACCTGACGTTTTTTTGGAGGCCTGTTTGATTTCGTTCCAGTATCAAACAATTCAGCTTGATATTCGTGGTTGGTGACAGTAATTAGGTATGCTCCACTTTTGCAGTAGCTGAGGAAAGAAAAATTGCCATCCTCAATTTCTTCTTTAATAAAGTACTTGATGGTGTTCCCATTATTGACGATGTCGAAAAACTCGTTGTTCAACCACATAACATGTGAACACTCTCTCTTAACATCAATAACCGAACACTCAAGCGTCAATTCTGGGATACTAGTCTTGGCGTTGTTGTCCAAGATTTCGATGTATTCAAAAACTAAATCAGACCCTTCTTTACGATTCTGCGTAATACTATCAAGAAATGATTGGTATTCCTCAATACTGTATGTGAATGTGGTCACTCCAGTTTTCAAATCGGTTGTTGCGATAGGTTTCCTCACAACATCTTCGGTTCCTGTTGTCTGTTGAACAACACTCGATTCTTTTTCCTTGTTGCAAGCCATAAAAGCCGTGGCCATCATTGCGAGAATCAATGTTCCCATTGTAAATCTAAACTTTTTCATTTTCAAATTTTTAATAGTTAAACATCTTTGTTGATAATTTCGAGTGCGCACTCTTTTTGATCAATTGATATTGCAAAATTATAACTTTTTATTGAATTACAATAAATTTTTATGATTTTTTTGAATTATTTTTTGATTTCCTCTTTTTTTGGTGAATAAAAACGACTGGACAGAAACCCATTATCGAAATATTGTTTATCTTTGCAGCCTAAATCATAAAAGCTCGCACCTTCACTGCGATGGAGACCTTGTGTTGACCTCAAAGTCGGTGCGAACGAAAAGAATGTCTGATCCAAAAGTAACTACCAATGGAAAAGAGAATTGGAACCGTCATCATTTATGTCGGTGACCGTCAGTCGGCACCGCAATTGAACGAGGTGTTGTCGCGTCATGCCGACATCATCATTTGCCGTCAAGGCTTCCCAAGACAAGATTATAGCTTGATTTCCGTGGTGTTCGAAGGCACTACGGACCGCATTGGTTCGCTTACAGGGCAACTCGGTCGTATTGAGGGTATTGAGGTGAAATCAGCTTTGCTGAAAGCAAAACAGGAGGCGTGATATGGCGAAGGATTTAAAACCTCATATAGGGATATACGGCCGCACCAACAGCGGCAAAAGCTCCCTCATCAACAAACTGACGGGTCAATCCATCGCCATCGTCTCGTCCCAAGCCGGCACCACCACCGACCCGGTGAAAAAATCCATCGAGATATTCGGCATCGGTCCCGTGATTTTGATCGACACCGCCGGCATTGATGACACCTCTGAACTTGGGCGGCAACGGGTGGAAAAGACCTACCAGACCCTCAAGGAAATCGACTGCGCCATCTTGATGATCGCCGATAACCAATTCGGGGCACCCGAAACGGAAATCATCGGACAATTCAACGAATACGCCGTACCTTTCGTTATTGTCAACAACTTGTTTAAAGGCATATCCAGACAAGAAGCAATTAATATTAATGTCTTGCAAGATGATCCACAGCCGGTTGTCGATGCCTTGAAGCAAGCCATCCCCGAAAGTGCCTATAAGAAAGCCTCCATGCTGGGCGGCCTCGTCAATCCTAACGATGTGGTGGTTTTGGTGACGCCTATCGACGACGAGGCTCCTGAGGGCCGTCTCATCCTGCCCCAAGTGATGGCCATCCGCAATGCGCTCGACAACGACTGCATCTGCGTAGTGCTCAAAGAAACCAACCTCCAACAGTACTTCGATACCATGCCTTGGCCCAATCTGGTGGTTACCGACTCCCAGGCCTTTGCCATGGTGAGTAAAATCGTTCCCGAAGAGGTGCCGCTCACCAGCTTCAGCATCCTGCTGGCACGACTCCGTGGCGATTTTGAGAACTACCTGAAAGGCACACCCTATCTTTCACAACTGAAAGATGGCGACAAAATATTAATGCTTGAATCATGTACCCATGAAATCAGTTGTGGTGACATCGGCCGGGTGAAACTTCCCGCCTTAATCCGTAAGTTCACAGGCAAGAACCTCCAGTTCGACTATGTGGCTGGCCTGGCACCCATTCCCAACATTAAAGAATATGCCATGGCTATCCAATGTGGAGGTTGTGTGGCGACTCGCAAACAACTCATCAACCGCACCAACATCGCCGTCAAGGCCGGTATTCCCATCAGTAATTATGGCATGGCTATCGCCTATATGACTGGTGTTTTTAATAGAGCAACACAAATATTCAAAAAATAAAAACATTTTATCATGCAATTTCATCCTGAAAAATGTAGAATTCCTGACGAGCCGAATCGTCCTTTTATTGACTCCCAAGAGATTTGGGACTTCATCAACAACACCAAAAGCACCCCTGAACGTGTGCATGAGATCATCCAGAAGTCGCTCGACAAGAACCGCTTGACGATGGAAGAGACCGCAGTGCTGGTCAACACCACCGACCCTAAGCTGGTCGAGGAGATCAAGGAAGGCGCCCGCGAGCTGAAACGCCGCATCTATGGCAACCGCATCGTGCTGTTTGCTCCTCTCTATGTGGGCAATTACTGCGTTAACAACTGTAAGTACTGCGGCTTTCGTTCATCTAACAAAGAGCAGGTCAGAACCACTCTGACAGACGAAGAACTCGTCCGTAATGTGGAGGCTTTGGAGGACGACGGTCAGAAACGTCTCATCCTGGTCTACGGTGAGTCGCCGAAATACTCCCCCGAGTACATCGCCCACACCGTCAAGGTGACCTATGCCACCAAGAAAGGCAAAGGCAGCATCCGCCGTGTGAACATCAACGCCGCTCCCCTTGATGTGGAAGGCTTCCGCACCGTGAAAGAGGCGGGCATCGGTACCTACCAGATCTTCCAGGAGACCTACTGCCCCGAGATTTACAACGAATATCACCCCATCAACACCAAGAAGGGCGACTACAACTACCGCCTCACCGCCATGGACCGTGCCCAGCAGGCCGGCATCGACGACAACGGCTTGGGCATCCTCTTCGGCCTTTACGACTGGCGTTACGAGGTACTGGCCATGATCCGTCACACCAACCACCTCGAGGCCTGCTTCAACGTGGGTCCCCACACCATCTCGTTCCCCCGCATCAAAGACGCTTCAGGCCTGAACATCGACAAGAAGTACTTTGTGGATGATGAGACCTTTGAGAAGATCATCGCCATCTTCCGTCTGGCCGTGCCTTATACCGGCATGATCCTCACCGCCCGTGAAGACGCCGAGTTCCGCGCCCGTGCCATCGAATATGGTATCTCCCAAATCGACGGCGGCACCAACCTGCAGATTGGCGACTACAAATACCACCACGAGGAAGAGGAGAAGAACAGTGATAAGCAAGAAGACCAGAACCTGCACCGTGAGCAGTTCAAGATTGGCGACGACCGCTCTTTAGGCGAAATCATCGACAAGTTGTTGGACCACGACTTCATCCCTTCGTTCTGCACGGCTTGCTACCGTCTGGGTCGTACCGGTGAGCATTTCATGGAATTCAGCGTGCCTGGTTTCATCAAGCGCTACTGCACCCCTAACGCCATCCTCACCCTCAGCGAGTATCTGGTGGACTATGCTACCCCCGAAGTGGCCGCCAAAGGCTGGAAGTGCATCGAGAACAACTTCAAGAATGTGGATCCGAAGTTCTTGGACGAGCTGAAATCAAGGATTGAGCGGATCAAGAAAGGGGAGAGGGATCTCTATTTTTAATTTAGAATTTAGAGATATTATGGTCAAAAGAGTAGAAGGGCTGCTCTGTCTCTGCGTCATGCTATTATTGGCTGGATGTGGCGGACGGGATGCCGACAAGCCATCACAAACACTGAAAGAAGCGAGGTTGGAGTATAATCAGGGCTTGGAATACGACCAAGCGTGGCAGTTTCGGTTGGCTGAGCTTTACTACGGCAAGGTCTATCGCACGATGAAGGAGAACCCCGAAGAAGACTGGTGGCTCTATGGCGAGGCGGGATTTCGCTACGCCCATCTACTCTCCGAGCGTGGCGACCTGGCTGGGGCTGTTGCTGTTTTAGGCGAGATATTGGAGCGTGTTGAGGGGAACGATGAATTTCCTTCGGCACAACGTTCCACCTTGCTCAGCAAGATGGCCTATTGCCAACGGAAGCTGAAGCAATACGACGCTGCCAAACAGACTTATGCCAAGGCATACGAGGCCCGCATCAAGGATGTCGGGAGCGAAGGCAAAGGCATCTTCGACCTAGTCGTTCTGAGCGACTGCATCTTTCTGGCTCTATTCGAGATGGAATGCTACGAAGATGCGGCACAATGGCTCAACCGCGCCGATGCGGAGTTCGCGTTTTACGAGCAGCATGGTGACTCGGCATTGGTAGAGGAATACCGTGGCCTTCAGGCACTTTATCATGTGCAGCTTCTGCAAGCCACGGGTTACCCCACCGAAGCTGCCGCCATGTACGCCAACATACCCCGAAGCCGTCTTCTCAACCCAATGGGCAGCACGACAGCCGCCGAATACCTAATGGTTGCCGGTCGCTACGGCGAAGCGGCCGACCTTTATGCCGACATCGATACGAAATTCACCTCTTTTTATAACTCGCACATCACCTTTGACGTTGTGCGCGAAAAACTCGCTCCACGCTATGCGGCCCTCCGTCACGCAGGTCGCACCACAGACGCATTGGATATGGCCGATAACATCGTCAACGCCATCGACTCGGCCCTTGTGTGGCAGAAACTCAGCAATGCCGCCGAGTTGGCCGTTATCTACCAAACGCATGAGAAAGAACTGGCCTTGAAGGA
>JAEEGJ010026228.1_pt1 | contig 11837 bp, 13 predicted proteins | sample 8958761 | NCBI WGS metagenome assembly JAEEGJ01 (sample SAMN16246546, study PRJNA631951) | gut metagenome | biome: gut microbiome; feature: rumen; material: RS-attached | host: Bos | place: Iran: Karaj | collected 2018-10
CAGAATAACAGGAAGCGACAATTCATCCAGCTGTTGCCGGGTGAACTGTCGCTTAAGTTCGCGCATCTGACGTCGTAGTTCCGATTTAAGCATGGGCCACCTTCTTGCCAGCCTCCACGACAACAGGCTTCTGCGGGAAAGCCTCCCCTGCCTTGAACAAGCGAAGTGTCTCCTTAATCGCTGGATCGTCCTGATTCAGGTATTCCGTCCAAGACTGTTCGCTGTGGATATTATAGATAATGCGACTAATGACGAAACGCTCCAAAAGCTTATGTGACTTCTGAATCATCAGGTTACGACGCTTCAAGCCATTCTTGTCAGCATAGGTTGCAAACTTGTCAACGATGTTCTGATTCTTCAGATAACGCTCCATATCCTTTACTTCCTTCATCTCACTCAGACGCTGGCGGTTCTCATCGGTATAGTTGTAAGCAAACTGCAGAATAAGTCCGCTCATGGTCGCTTCCTTGTAATATGAAGTCATGCCGAGTGTATCCTCTGGAATAAAGATATCAGGAGTAATGCCACCACCACCATATACCACACGACCATTGGCAGTATGATACTCAGGACCCGTATGCTTGATACTGTCGACAGAGAAGAATTCACCATGCTGATAACGACTCAACCAATCGTCATCATAATGTTTGCCGTCTGTATAAGGTTTCTGGATACAACGGCCTGAAGGAGTGTAGTAACGTGCAATGGTCAGACGGATCATCGAATGATCGCTGAACTCCATAGGTTTCTGCACAAGACCCTTTCCGAAAGAACGACGGCCGATGATGGTACCACGATCATTATCCTGGATAGAACCTGCCAGAATCTCAGAAGCAGAAGCCGAACCCTCATCGACAAGTACCACTAGAGGAATATGCTGGTAAGAACCACGACCGTCGGCACGATACTCCTGTCGTGGGAAACTGCGACCTTCGGTATAGACAATCAACTGTCCTTTAGAGAGGAACTCATTAGCAATCTGAACGGCCGACTCCAGATAGCCGCCTGTATTGCCACGCAGGTCGATAACCAGATTAGAGAAACTCTGTTGTGCCAACTTGGCAAGGGCAATCAGAAGCTCAGGATATGTATTCTCGCCAAAGTTCTTCATCTTGATGTAACCCGTTTCATCGTCAATCATATAGCAAGACGTAACACTCTTCGTGGGTATCTCACCACGAGTGATGGTAATATAACGAACCTTATTCTCTCCATAACGAATGACACCCAGCTTCACCTTTGTATCCTTCGGACCCTTCAGACGGTGCATCGCTTCCTCGTTGGTACATATCTTTCCTACAAAGGAAGAGTCGTCGACCTCTACAATCTTATCACCAGCCATCATTCCTGCACGCTCTGCAGGACCATTACCGATAACATTCTGGACACGGATTGTATCCTGACGGATGACGAACTCAATGCCAATACCAAAGAAGGAACCTCGCAAGTCGTCGTTGGCGATCTCCCCTTCACGTGCCGTGATATAGACCGAGTGGGGATCGAGTTCTGCCAGAATCTGTGGCATAGCCTTCTCTACGAGATCATTGATATTCACTGTATCGACATACTGGTCATCAATAATGTGCAACAGATTATTCAATTTGTTACCACTCGAATTGATGATATTCAGTCGGTTGCCAGAGAAATGGTTGGCATAGAAAGTACCTACGAGGATACCGATGACCACACATAGGGCCATCCAAAACGGCGTAAAACGGTTTGACTTCTTACTCATGATCTTTATCTTCTAAACCTATATAGATAACCTCAATTCCTGCACGTTCAAGGAGTTCGATACCATCAGTCAGACGATACTTCTCTCCGTAGACCACACGCTTGATACCTGCCTGGATAATGAGTTTGGCACACTCGATACAGGGCGAAGCTGTGATGTAGATCGTGGCACCGTCGCTATTGTTATTGCTACGGGCCAATTTGGTAATGGCATTTGCCTCAGCATGGAGCACATAGGGTTTGGTGACATTGTTGTCATCTTCGCAGATATTCTCGAAACCACTGGGTGTTCCGTTATATCCGTCGCTGATGATCATCTTGTCCTTCACCACCAGGGCTCCCACCTGACGGCGCTGGCAGTAGGAGTTCTCTGCCCAAATACGCGCCATTCTCAGATAGCGTTCATCTAGTTTTTGTTGTTTTGATTCCATTTCTCTTTAATAATGCGTCAATAGTGGGTCTGCCACCCTTGAACTTTTTATATAATACCATCGGATTCTCTGTTCCACCTTTCGAAAGGATGTTCTCACGGAAACTGCGGGCCGTATTCCTGTTGAAGATACCATGCTTCTTGAATACGGCAAATGCATCGGCGTCGAGCACCTCCGCCCACTTATAGCTATAATAGCCTGCTGCATAGCCGCCAGCCATGATGTGTGAGAACTGAACGGTCATACATGTATCAGGCAGCTGCGGGAGTATCATCGCTTTCTCCCATGCCTTCTTCTCGAAGGGGATAATGTCTTCGGTAAAGGCATCCTTCTTCGTATAGTAGGCCATATCAAGCAGTCCGAAGCTGACCTGTCGCATGCAGGCATAGGCGACGTTGAAATTACGGCTCTTCACAATGCGTTCTATCAGTTCGTCGGGCAAGGGTTCACCCGTCTGATAATGGAATGCGAAGGTGCGAAGGAACTCCTTCTGGATGGCGAAGTTCTCCATGAACTGCGAGGGCAGTTCCACGAAATCCCACCATACATTTGTGCCACTAAGACTCTCGAAACGCGTGTTGGCGAACATACCATGGAGTGAGTGTCCGAACTCATGGAGGAAGGTTTCCACCTCTCCAAGTGTCAACAAGGCAGGTTTCTCTGCTGTCGGCTTCGTAAGATTCATCACCACACTCACATGGGGGCGCACATTCTTACAATTATCAGGTCCGAAGGGCTTCTTCGTATCAATACGTTCCATCCACTGACCCTGATACTCCGTCATCCAGGCCCCACCCTGCTTGCCTTTGCGAGGATGGAAGTCGGCATAGAAGACAGCGAGATAGGAACCATCCTCATCGAACACCTCATAGGCTTTTACATCCGGATGATAGACGGGGATATCCTTGTTCTCCTTAAAGGTGATGCCATAGAGACGATTAGCCAGTCCGAAGACGCCCTCGATCACTTTTGACAGTTCGAAGTAAGGCCGCAGCATCTCAGCATCAATATTATATTTCTCAAGCTGCAACTTATGAGAGTAGAAACTGAAGTCCCAAGGTTCCAACTTGAAGTCCTTACCCTCAAGTTTCTTCGCCATTTTCTCAATAGCCTTGATTTCCTTCTGGGCTGTAGGTTTGTAAGCTGCTATCAGGTCGTTGAGCAGTTTGTAGACATTACGCACATTTCCCGCCATACGGTGCTTCAGCACATAGTCGGCATAGGTCTTATGTCCTAACAGCTGAGCGATTTCACGACGCAGGTTAATGAGCCGTTTACATATCTCGATATTATTCTCTGTATTGTCGTGCGTACATTCCGTATTCTTCGCCATATACATCTGGCGACGTAATTCGCGCTGGGTGCTGTAGGTCATAAAGGGCGAGTAAGAAGGGAAGTCGAGGGTAAATACCCATCCATCTTTCTCCTGTTCCTTCGCTGCAAGCGCTGCGGCTTCACGGGCTGTCTCAGGCAGACCGTCGAGCTGAGCCTCATCCGTAATATGAAGGGTATAGGCTTTGTTTTCCTTGAGCAGATTCTGCGAGAATTGGAGTCCGAGCATTGATGCCTCCTCCGTCAGCTGGCGCAGACGTTCCTTACCTGCAGCATCAAGCAAGGCACCACTACGCACAAAGCCGTCATAGCAATTATCCAGCAACCTCTGTTCCTCTGACGACAGTTTACGATGATGGCGATGCACATACTTGATGCGCTCGAATAATTGCTCGTTCAGGCGAATATCATTGGCATGTTTCGTTAAGATCGGACTCATCTTCTGGGCCATGGCATCCATCTCGTCGTTGGTCTCAGCGGAAAGCAGATTAAAGAACACCGTTGACACGCGCGACAGCAGATCATAATAATTCTCTCCGTCCTTCTCGTCATCAACACTGATAATCGTGTTGTCGAAAGTCGGCTTCTCAGGATTATTGATAATCTTCTCTATCTGCTCATCATCGCGCCTGATGCCTTCAAGCATGGCCTCCTCGAAATCCTCCAGGCGGATACGGTCGAAGGGAGCCGTATCGTGTGGTGTCTGATAAGGCTGGAAAAAAGTATTCATTCGCTCTTTATTCTCACTCATTGTCATTATATGATATAATACGTATTCTAAAACATCAATCGCTCCAGTTGGGGGATAACCACCCTACCACGATGCAGTTCAATTAAACCATCGCGCTGCATCTGATTCAAGGCCCTGGACACATTCAGACGACTGTCGTTCAGTTCCTCTGCCAACCGTTCCATCAGGATATTGAACACCTTAGGGCCTGCGGGATAAGCGCAACGCTGGATGAAGAAACGACTGATACGTTCTTGCAGCGAGACAGGAACCCGTCGCCACAGTTGCAGCAGCTGTTTTTGTGTCTGAGTCGCTATCAGATTCATCAGGTTCAGGCGGAACACGAGGAAATCCTCTGACAGTCTGACAACCTCTTCCTTGTCTAACAATAAGAAATTCACGTCAGTGGTCGTCGTGAAATCATGTGTGTAGCGCTGATAATAGCCGAAGGCAGACTCCAGCTGAAGGAGATACGGCGCTGTGACGGTTTCCTCTACCGAGTAGCCGTTGTCATCAGCATACGACTGAATCTTCACTGAACCGTTAATCAGGAAAAACATCTGCTGACACGCACTACCGTTTTTCAGCACTTGTTTTCCTGCAGGCATCTTGGTAAAACCAAAGCGCGTATGTCCTGCCACGATTTCCAGATCATCGCGACTCATTCCCTGAAACAGAGGGAACTGCAGCAACTGGTCATATATCTGGAGTGTAGGCATGCTATTCCGCTATTTTCTCCTGAAGAGAGGGCGAATACCAGATGGCATTCTCGCCGTTTTGGTCACTATAAATAATATAGGCCATCAGTTCAGGATGACGTTCCATCACCTTCTGGGCCTTCTCAAGTCCCATCACCATAAAAGAAGTCGCATAGGCATCGGCCTCTGCACAACTTTTGGCAAGGACAGTAGCAGAAAGAATGTTATGCTGCACAGGATAGCCAGTCTTGGGATCGATGGTGTGCGCATATTTCTTACCACCTTTATAATAGAAGTTACGATAGTTACCACTGGTAGCCATCGCCTTGTCGGTCACGTTCAGGATAGTCTGCAACTCATGACTCGTGCTCAACGAGTCATCAGAAGGCTTCGTTACGCCAACCCTCCAGGGTTGACGGTCAGGATTCAGGCCACAGGTCACCACTTCGCCACCAATCTCCACCATGAAATTCTTAACCCCACGGCCGCGCAGGAACCTGGCCACCATATCGCAGCCATAGCCCTTGGCAATAGCAGAACAATCCAACATCACACGCGGATCCTGTTTCTTGATACGACCATCCTCAAACGACACTTTCTGATAGCCTACAATCTGTCTCAGACTATCCACCTGATTACTGGATGGCTCTGTACCTTGCTTGAAACCAAAGCCCCAAGCATTCACCAGCGGAGCCACTGTAATGTCGAATGCACCATCAGTATCCTCTGAGATCTGCACGGCCAGATGATAGACATCAAGAAACATCGAGTCAGGCTCTACATCCTTGTTCTCGTTAATAGCGGTGATAATCGATTCCTTGTTAAATGGCGATAGTGACTTATCAACCTTCATCAGCTCTGCCTTGATGTCCGCAGACAAATCGGAATCATACTGGTAGGAGATATGATAGGAAGTGCCGAAAATGAAGTCTGCATTTTTCTGATAAGGAACATTCTGTTGCTGACGGATAATCAGAATCGTCCCTACGATCAGAAATGTCAAGAATGGCAGTTGCCACATCAGCCGTTTTTTCTGTTTCTCGTCCATCGTTATCTGAGTATTAATCAGGATTTAGATATCGACAATCACATTAAATGTACCTCCCAAACGAGTATCTCCATAAAGTCCGAAGCCTGGCACATACCAAGTCCTTTCAAGATTTCCATCTGAGTGAGATATCCTACGCTTATACCTGAAGCTCCAGCCCAGATGCAGCGGTCCGAACACCTTGGCATCAACACCTACCACAGCTTCAATCCAATGATAGTTGCAGGCCAGATCCTTGATACTATAACTCGTATCCCATCTCCATGTGGGATCAAGGAAGTCTGGACGAGAGATATCCACCTTATAAGAAGTAAAGGCATAACGAAGACCTACGTACAGACGGTACGGACCATGTTTATCTTTCAGCATGTTCTTGTCGATACCAATGCGGAAATAAGGTGCAGAGGTGCTGTAATGGATGTGTGTCACATCATCATCATGATCAGCCTTACCCAAACCTGCCTCTATAATAGGGAACCATTCATCGTGTAGATTCACGCGCAATGCACCTTCATACTGTCCGTTATCAGAGAACTGCATCAGTCCGGCGCCTACCAGATCAAACGAAACGGCAAAGCCACGAAATGTGGGGATGGAGTCTTTCTGGAAAGAGAAGAACTTCACCTGAGCCGATGCTGACGTAACAGCCATCAGAAACAACAGACTAAAAATCAGTCTTCGGATAGAAATAGAAATGAACCGTATTTGGATCATAAGTCACTGATGGATTTTTTATCACGATGGAATCTATATAATTGCGCGTATATCGCACACCTGTCAGCGTATGGAAGAACACAGCGCTACAATCCACTGACTCAAAGCTGGGATAATCATCCTTCTTCACCCACACCGTATCCTGACGATGAAATCTGGTGGTTACATCATCTTCCACCGTCGTATTGTCAAAACTGAAATAAAGGATATCCTCAGGATGGGAGTAACTGATCTGGAGTGCGAAATGGTCAATATCGACACCATGATTTAAAAGGATGGTATCCTCACCGTTGGCACGCGTTGACCAGACCGTTATCGAATCAGATAGTGTCAGCTTATCGCCCTCACTGTCCATAATAGCATATCTGCTCTCCACGACGTTATCGACAGGACAGTCTATGCTCGAACAGGCCGCCATCAGCATCACCAACATCAGATACAACAGTTTCCTCATATCATCTCCTCTATTTGATAGTCGTTGCGTCCGCTGGATGAACGGCTGATAAGATCGCCGAGAAATCCTGTAAGGAACAATTGCGTACCAATCATCATCATCGTCAGTGCAATATAGAAGAAAGGAGAGTCCGTCACGAGTCGCTGGGGAATATGATTAGCCAGACACCACAGCTTATCAGCACCAATCCAGAAAGCTGCCACAAAACCGATGAAGAACATGATGGTACCCAAGAATCCGAATACGTGCATCGGTTTCTTGCCAAACGTTGACAAAAACCAGAGTGTCAACAGATCGAGATAGCCATTGACAAAACGGTTCAAACCCATGAACTTGGATGAGCCGTATTTGCGTGCCTGGTGCTGAACTACCTTCTCGCCGATTTTGTCAAATCCGGCATTCTTGGCCAGATAAGGAATATAACGATGCATCTCGCCATAGACCTCGATATTCTTCACCACAGCCTTGCGATAGGCCTTCAGACCACAGTTAAAATCATGCAAGTTCTTAATGCCGCTGATCTTACGAGCCGTTGCGTTGAAGAGTTTCGTGGGAAGGGTCTTAGAAATGGGATCATAACGTTTCTGCTTATAGCCCGAAACAAGATCGTAACCTTCCTGCTTAATCATACGATATAATTCAGGGATCTCGTCTGGCGAGTCCTGCAGGTCTGCATCCATCGTAATCACCACATCGCCCTGAGCCTGCTCAAAACCACAATAGAGTGCAGGACTCTTGCCGTAGTTACGACGGAACTTGATACCCTTCACCACTTCGGGCTGTTTCTGGTTCAATTCAGAGATAATCTCCCATGAACGGTCGGTAGAACCATCATTGATGAAAATCACCTCATAGCTGAAGTTGTTCTCCTTCATTACCCGCTCTATCCAAGCATAGAGTTCGGGAATCGATTCATCCTCATTATAAAGAGGTATAACAACTGATATATCCATTTTATTCACTTTTCATTCTTCACTTTTCACTTTCACCGTGCTGCGCTGCATAATCATACTAATGGGGATGCCCAGTATTAGTCCCAGCGAGATATTGATGGTCAGCATGTTCAGTGCATAGTCAATCGGGCGGATGGTCGACATCTCTTTCAGACTCTCCTCCATCATCTCAGTCATACCATATTGCTGCAACACCTGACGGGCCTCGTCGGAAGTCACCATCTTCGAAAACTGTGTCAGCAGATATCCGTTGTCCATATAGGCGAAATAGAGATACTGAGCCAATGCAAATAGTACGCCCCCATAGAAGAACACGAGCACACTATAGGCATATCCTCTACGGAAGGAGATAAGCCCCTCAAGCCCATAGTCTCGAAACTTGCCCAGACGGCTTCCCACAAAGATGGGGGTGTAAACCATCAGTATGAAAGCAGCCAAACCAAGCATCTCGTTCGTTATACCTATTATATATAATAAGAACGACGATACCCAAAGCAGAGCAAGCAATGCTCCGTCTTGTCGAGCGAAAGCTTTCAGTTGTAAATATTCTGGTGCGGTCATTTTTAACATTTTACACTTTCAAGGTGCAAAAATACGCATTTTCTTGCATATAACGTGTGGTTTGTCTCAAAAAATAGTTAAAAACAACAAACTTTTCACTTTTCACTTCTCGCTTCTCACTTTTTTATTGTACCTTTGCACCCGCTTTCGAGAAAATCGGCAGCATAAACACGGGCGAGTCCTGTACGGCCAGCTCCCTCGGAATCCCCCAGGGTGGGAACGCAGCAAGGGTACTTGGTTGTAGCGGCGCGATACAGTCAGCTCGTCCACCCGCCTCTTTAGCTCAGTTGGCCAGAGCACGTGATTTGTAATCTCGGGGTCGTTGGTTCGAATCCGACAAGAGGCTCAAAACGAGGATAGGCAATTGTCTATCCTCATTTTTTATTGCAATGACTAAAAATCCCAAATAATGATATATAAGACATTTAAATCATGTTAAAGTTTGACATGTATCCATTGTCGAACAAAATATAATCCATATCTTTGCGATATCAAATTGATATCATAATATCAACTTAATAAAACTTATCATTATGGAGAATAAAGAGTATACATTCAAAGGAACTGTTATGAACGGCTTTCTGATGCTGTTCGTTAACATCGTAGTTCTGATTCTGTCGTTAGCAGGCATCGTCTTCAGCATCATCCAGCTCGACGGTAGTAATGGTGCCGAAGGAGGATGGCTTCTGAGTGGCAGTATCTTGCTACTCGTTGTAAACATCATCATGTGGTTCGGACTCATGATGCTGGAACCCAACGAAGCAAAAGTGACCACATGGTTTGGCAAGTACAGCGGCACATTTGCAGAAACAGGTTTCTACTGGATCTGTCCGTTTTACAATACCAAAAAGGTATCGCTGCGTGCACGCAATCTCGATGCAGAACCCATCAAGGTAAACGACAAGACTGGTAACCCGGTGATGATAGGCCTCGTGCTCGTCTGGAAGTTGAAGGACACCTACAAAGCACTCTTTGAGGTTGACTCACAGACAATGGCCTCAAATCCCAATACCGTCGGCTCAGACACCAAAGGATTAATGAACGCCCTGGAGAACTTTGTCCGAGTACAGAGTGATGCTGCCCTCCGCCAAGTGGCAGGCCAGTATGCCTACGATGATGAGGACAACAAAGAGAATGAGCCTACCCTCCGATCGAGTGCAGATGAGATCAATGAGCAATTAGAGCAGAAACTCGATGAACGTCTAGCTCTGGCTGGCATCGAGGTAGTAGAGGCTCGCATCAACTATCTGGCCTATGCGCCGGAGATTGCAGCCGTCATGCTGCGCCGCCAACAGGCTTCAGCCATCATTACTGCCCGTGAGAAAATCGTAGAGGGGGCTGTCTCGATGGTGAAGATGGCTCTCGACAAACTCTCAAACGAAGAAATCGTCGACCTCGACGACGACAAGAAAGCAGCTATGGTCAGTAACCTGTTAGTTGTGCTCTGTGGCGACGATAGTGCTCAGCCCGTTGTCAATACAGGGACGCTGAACCACTAAAAAAATGCATAATAATTGATGTCAGAGAAGAAAACAAAGAGTTTTATCCTGCGTGTAGACGCAGAGACGATGAACGCTATAGAGGCCTGGGCTGCGGACGAGTTCCGCAGCACCAACGGCCAACTACAGTGGATCATTACTGAGGCTTTGCGTAATGCGAAGCGCCTGCCCAAGAAAAAAAGCAAACCACAAAGCGAAGAAAACAATGGAGAAGAATAACATAAAAGTCTATCGAACAGTTGAGGGAACCATTTTCGAAGTAGCTTTCCTGATATTAGCCATCATTGTATGGGGATTGATCATCTGGTTCGTTAAACAAGCCCCTTATATTGTGCCCACACACTTCGACGCATCGGGAAATCCCAATGCATGGGGCTCGCCCACAGGAATCATCGTTCCATGCAGTATTATAACGATATCGGGCGCCGCCATGCTGATTCTATGCTATTTCCCAAAGAGTCTTAATCTCTCAGAGAAGTACAAGACTCCGCGCAACATTGCCATCAGCATCCGCATGTTGCGTATCTTTAGTCTGCTCATGCTGCTCTTGACGCTGGTCATTGCCTGGACATCCCTACAATCTACCAGTCATAGTCCAATCCCCATCATCACCATTGTGGCCATTATGGTAATCGTAGCGATAGTAACCACCATCGCTACTCACAGAGTCAGGTAGTACGCCTCACTCCGTTTTAATGATATTCTTAAGAGACAGTTTGTCTTTGATGATTTGGTGGGCTGTCTCTTTGTCAATCGTGAAAACATGATTGAATACACCCACAGATACCATTCTGAAGTCACCATCATAAGTGATCACACCTACGTTGTAAAACGTATGATCACGCACGATCAGATTCGATTTGAGATAAGCGTCTACCACATTGACTGCCAATACTGTACCGATAGAAGCCATTGTCTCTTCCACCTGACTCTCATTCATCTCAGCATTAATCACCTCTGACGCTATTCCTTTCAGAGCCTCATAATGTGCCAATCTGTCAGGACAAGTCATAACCAGTCCTATAGCCATGGCAATCAGCAATACGATCAAAAACAATAGTTTCTTCATATCCAATTATATTTCATTCTGAATAAAAGAAGCCCCGAAGATATTGTATCTTCAGGGCTCTTCTTTAAAAAAGATGGCGGCTTCCTACTCTCCCGCATTGCATTGCAGTACCATCGGCGCAGGCGGGCTTAACTTCTCTGTTCGGAATGGGAAGAGGTGGGACCCCGCTGCAATAACCACCTGATAGAATTTACGATTTACGGATTTACCATTTACGATCTATCCGCAAACGTGTGGGTATTGACTATCTTCACACAAGACATGAAGCTTGACTCCGTCTTCACAGACTTCATTACATCTGATAATATCAGCATGGCGAAAGTATTCGGGCAATTAGTAGTGCTCGGCTTTGACGTCACCGTCTTTACACCTGCACCCTATCAACGTCATCGTCTATGACGACCCTTTGGTGGAGTCCTCATCTTGCGGCTGGCTTCGCACTTAGATGCTTTCAGCGCTTATCCAATCCAGACGCGGATACCCGGCAGTGCACCTGGCGGTACAACCGGTAAACCGGAGGTCTGTCCAACACGGTCCTCTCGTACTAGTGTCAGCACCACGCAAGACTCCTGCGCCCACGATAGATAGAGACCGAACTGTCTCACGACGTTCTG
>JAEEGJ010026230.1_pt1 | contig 11836 bp, 5 predicted proteins | sample 8958761 | NCBI WGS metagenome assembly JAEEGJ01 (sample SAMN16246546, study PRJNA631951) | gut metagenome | biome: gut microbiome; feature: rumen; material: RS-attached | host: Bos | place: Iran: Karaj | collected 2018-10
GGTCGAACCAATACTGCATCTTGTCCCTATCGACATATTCCGTGTCGTTGTCGTAGCAGTCACGCTGGATGAGATGCTTTTCTTTCTCCAACCATTCGTAGGGTACATCGTCAAACTTGTAACGTCCCACGTTTATCAGCTGATACTTGTCGGAAATATCACCCTTCTTGAAGCCTCGGAAATCAAGATACTTGTTTGCTGAATTGGTGTCGGGCACATCACGAAGCCTTTGGAAGCAGTGTTTCCAAAATATACATTCCGTATTCGCGCCCCAAGCGCAATATTTGCCGACATCGACTTTCACATTCACATCGTGTGGGGTGGAGATGTAGCTCTCGAGGGCGGCAATCTCTTTAAGGATTGTTGTTTGGTATGCTTCAGTGGTCTCGTTCAAATCGAGGAATGTGATAATCTCATGTCCGTCAATATTATGGTACAGGCATCTGCCATTCTCGTCGACATCGCCGTCATACACGTACTCACTGTTGAGCACGGCAAGATAGTAGTTCACGGGGCGATTGTCCCCTGCTTGACGGAGGGCGTGTTCGATGACGAACCGTTGGAAGGCAAGGTCGTGAGGATATTTTCCGACATCACTATACCGATTGAGCAGGGCGTTTTTCTTCTGTTCAAAGTTCTCCGAAGCGGCATCGGTCACGGTACTGGCGGCCGTGTTGAAGTGCCATGTGTTTCCGTTTTTGACGAATAGTGGGTACGACGTGCCTCCACGATTCCCTTTTTTATCAGAGAAAAACAATCCTTTTTTACCGCCGTCATCATCAACCTTATATATGTACTTGCTGTTGGTGGTGGCCTTCACCTCGATGATGTTGATTTCCTGCTCGTTCTCGTTGTATATATCCACGTAGCAGCGATAGGTGTGGCTGTTATGCACATATTCGAAGAGTTTCTGGTTATGCACATTCCGTGAATCTGCAATGAAAGTGCCGTGGAAATACTTCTTGGCCACACGCAGGGCCTCTTCTTCCACCTGATTGTAGTAGGGAAGCAGGGCCTCAAGTTCTGGACGAGGAGTAGCGTCGAATTTTTCATCGTCTTCTTCTGGGAATCCGGTTGATGCCATGCTTTCCGACAACTCTTCCAGCATCTCCATGCGGTGTTCGCGTTCAATATCAATATCGTGTTTCCCCGATGGGTTGTGTTTCAACTCCATCGGGAAATACATCGGACAACGTGTCCAGTTGATAAAACTTGATTTCGATATGTACATAATTGCCTGTTTAATGATTATTTTATCTCATAACTCATAATATACTCATCGCCTGTTTCCCGAATGTCAAACTGCCCTTTATAGACATATTCTATCATCTTTATGAATTCGTCAATCGAACGGGGTCGTCGGGTTGTTTTGGACTTGTCATCCCATACGGCAGATATCCTCAAATAGTACGTCTGATCTTCAATAACAAACGAATCAAAAGAAGAAATTGGCGGGGGCGTGGAATCGTCACACAAGATACTCTTTAAACAAAAGCATCCATCCTGAGAAATCGAGAACAATCTTCGAGGATTCTGTGTCTGTTGGGGTTGAATGAATGGCGCAAGGCAATCAAGCAGATTGTTTTCTTTGAGAAAACTGAATGTTTTTATGACGAAACTCGAGCTGCGGGGAGCTCTTACCACAACATTTTTCATCATTCCCTTGAGTCTTTCGAATGCAACACCCTCAATCCACGGAGCTGGGTACTTCGGGTAAAGCAGATACTTGTATTCCAATGACTCTTTACTACAATTGTCTATAGAACGGGATACATTTGCATATTGTGCTATCAAGTTTTGGTAATTGTCACGATGTAAATGGTAGAGGTATGCCCCATATCCGTATGTGGCAGTCTCCCCTATGGATGACTGCTTCGCTTCGACAAATTTTATGGCGTACTGCAATGCATCTTTTGCAATTGGAGCGATGTGTCCTTTCGATGATGCCACGCTGTCCAACACCATCAGGCTACCATATTCGGCCATCGGCTCTTCCACACATTTCATTGGATACCGTATGCCAACCCCAACGTGGAAAAAGAACGAATGGAAATATTCGTGGAGCAACACCTGACCTATCAAAAGCATCGTCTCGTATGGCTCTTTTGCGCACCTTTCAATAGTGTCCAAGTAAAGCGTTACCTTTGATTCCCTGCAATTGCCGAAATATAAACCCAAATATGGCTCCGATTTTGTACTATACAACGCCTCATCAAGTTTCTTTCGCTGTTCTTTCCATATACCAAGCAGTTCTTGTTGTATCCCCCTTTCCTCCGATGTCATTTCGCCTCGTTCCAACTTCTCTTCGAGATTTTTAATCATGCCATCCAATTCAGCAATCTCTCTTTTTAACTCAACTTGGTTAGGAAACACAAAATGTTCCCTTCTTTCGCCGCTCAACACCAATTCCGAGTGCCGTTGGAGGTCTTCTATTTGGAAAAACAGAGACTTGTCAAGAAACAGCTTGTACTTTGCCAATCCCTGAAGGAATGCCTTTTCTTCCGGGGTTAACGTGTGTTTGGGTGGGTTGTCGCTGTCAATGCTATACCTGAAAACCACATCTTCTTCTCTTACCTTGTCGCCGAAATACTCGGCTGTTATATTACTTAAAACACCCATTTAAGTATTATTGTATTTTGTTGTGATAATCGATATTGGGAATCAATATGGTCCTCAAGTTCCCATGCGCCACCCATCTTCTACCATCTTTTCCAAGGAGTCGTATTCAGCAAGCACCTTGTCGGTCCGATTGAGTTGCATAAGCATAAACTCAACCTTTTCATTGGGAATTGCACATACCACATAGTTATATTTCACCAAATCATTGATGGCGATAATCGGGGTGTAACCCTCAAGCTCTGGTGTTTTATATTTGTCGTTCCATTTCAACAACGGAGAAAACATTGGTTCGTCATAATGTTTTTTGAAAAGTTCTGATTGTCTTTTAATTTCTTGATTCGTCATATTTTAAGCTTTTAAATGTTTGAGGCATTCGTTATTATTCAGAATGATGTATGGTTCATATCAGTCGATACCACTCCTTCATCATATCCCTGAATTCAGTGACGTTGGAGTCTTCGAGCTTTTCAATGAACTTTATTACGCCCTTTTCCCAGTCCATATCTTTAAGCACCAGCAAGACGTATCCGCCGAAATCGAGTTTCTCTTGTTTGACAAGTTGCTTCAGTTCCCAGCAATGCTTAAACATATTGATGTCGCATACGTTGATGACCAGCAGTCCCTGCTTGACCTTGCCAGCTTCGACCTTAAGTCTCTTCCACAAGGCATATTCTTCGCCATCGACCTCGTTGTTGAGCGGCCAGGCGCTGTCAATCGTTATCTCATTGACCTTTCCGTTCCGCTTCAGCTCATCATACTTTAGATGTTCTTTCGCAAAATTGGAGTCTAGGTGAATGCCATCATCGGTGACGATGACCCCTTCACGAAAACCAGCCTGATTCCACGGGGTGATACCCATAATGATGTCGTGCATTCTTGCCAGGTCGGAAGCAACGTCGGCCTTATACGCTTCTTTCTTTTCAATCGAATCACTCATAATTATTTGTTTTTTAGTTTATACTATAACTATTTTAATTCTATATGTATTTTATTTCTTCTTTTGGGGCATACACCACTTGTCAATTCGATTTATTCACTCATAATATTGTCCTTTATTCCCTATTGATATTTCCAGACCCGGGACCATCTCTGTCGAATCATTGTTGTGCTTCTACACGTTCGCCGAATTTGTTGAAGGCATACTCCTCTCCATCTTTCCCAAAAATCCAAATGCCTTTTGCAGTTCTGCGAATGGATTCATAAACAACTGGAACCCGTTCAACGCCTTGCCGGTCTGCTAATCCATACAGAAATCTGCCGTCTTCCAGTCTAATGCTCACCCCTATCAAGCCATTCCTGCTGAACTTTCCAATGCGGTCATATTTGCAAGGTATTACCTGCTTGAAGTTTTCATCAATCACGCCCCATTTCGTGTCACGGCAAATCTCATACAACCCTTTTCCACAGGAGCGGAGAACGGGTTTGTTGTCCTTTTTATATACAGGAATATTGTTGACTTCTGCAAAGACACGGTTCATTGGAGACACATATACCGGACACAGACAAATAGGGTATACGTGATGGATGTCGTCTGTATTGAAATGGGCTCCGAGGTATAGGTGTTTTACATCTGGGCTAAACATAAGCGCTTCATTTCTGCCGTCAATAATAATGTCGGGGGCATCCGTTATACGGATGTCTCCCCAATATCCGTCAAGGAATAATGTATCTGTCTGCTCATCATAATAATATCTTGGAGGGTATTCATACACATCATCCCAACTAGGATTCAGTCTTTGCCCATCGATGATTATCGAGTCGTTGATTGTGTCCCCTTGTGGCAGATTTACCGTTCCGTCATTTTTAACTGTATTCATACCTTTGAATATTATTTGTCTGTTTGTTACTACCTTTTTGCGATTATAGACCTGCCCCAAATAACACAGTGGGGCCTATCCTGATTTCCTCTTTCAGATAGTAAAGTCTGGACTCACTTGTATAACTATTAGCAGATTAGTTTTTCCCTTAGTGCATATCATCAAAAACGTATATACAAAACAAGCAAGCCTTACCCCTACTGCTATTAATAAGTATACTGTCCAGATTCACCCTCTGCGGAACATTGCAAAAATCAATCTTTTCGGCAAGCCGGTAACTCACGTTTTACATTTGCAAATATAAGCAAATTCCACGATATAAATACAAACACCCATGAAAATAATTAACACAAACCGAAAAGAGATTGTGTAAATTTCTGGTTGTGAAAGCCTTCGAATATGTAAAAGGTTTAACAATTTAACACATTAACGAAGTCAATAGAAAATGAGATGTTGCTAAATAAAAAAAGAAGACCTTTTTGGTCTTCATTTCTTGGTGCCCGGAACAGGACTTGAACCTGCACTCCTTTCGGAACACGCACCTGAAACGTGCGCGTCTACCAATTCCGCCACCCGGGCATCTGGTAGAGTTCCCTCTCTTGGAACTTGGTGGTAAAAAAAAGCAACCTGCGTTGCTCCTTTTCTGTGCCCAGGACAAGACTTGAACTTGCACCGCCCTACGGCGACTACCCCCTCAAAGTAGCGTGTCTACCAATTCCACCACCTGGGCTTGCTATCTCTCGAAAGCGAGTGCAAAAGTACTAACTTTTTTCTAATTGGCAAAAAAAAAATCTCTTTTTTCTTTATAATTTCTTTTTAATATATTGATTTATATGATATAACATGATAAAATAAAATGCAAGAAAGACTATGGAAAACGTGTCGTTCGGGTTTGTTGGGCTTCATTTTTTAGGTGTTTTATGCCTTGGAAGGATAAAAAATGGAGGCGATAGAGTGAAAAGCTATCGCCTCCAGTGAGTTATGTCGCTTCAGAAGGCTATTCGTCCTCTTCAACCTCCTCTTCTTCCATGTCGGAGGAATCGCCCGAGAAGCCTGACAGGAAGTTCTGAATCTCGTTGCGCGAGTTGGTGAGCGAGTAGGAGAAGTTGTCCATGACGCGCTTGTCTTTTTTGAGGGAGACAATCTTATCGTTCCATTCGCCTACGCTGCTGTTGATGCTGAGGTGGTGGGTCTTGTACTCATATTTGAAGTACTACCAGTGGTCGTTGGCCACTTGGATGTATAGCACCAGGTTGGTCTCGCTGCCGCGTTTGAAGAGCTGTGCTTTGACACGGACGTTGACATGTAGCTGTTGCTTGCCCACGTTGCAGATGGCGGTGGTTCCGCTGGCATGGTAGCCTAGGGTGGGGGAGTACTGCCAGCGCAGTCCCTCGAACATGAAGGTGTTGTCGAGGCAGCCCTCCAGTTTGTCGAAGGCGCCGGTGCTGAGGTAGGTTTGGTAAGCGAGTTCTCCGTTGGGGTCTCCCATGTCGTAGTTGAGGGCGCGGTCGAGCAGGTCGTTGTCGCGGTCGGCTGCATCGGGGCGGAGGTCGTTTTCAATCTGTTTCGCCATCTGGGTGATTATACTGTTGTCGATAGGGAAGGTGATGCCGAAGATTGTCTTCATCAAGAAGTCGTCCTCGTTCTGCGGGTCGTGGTATACGGTGCCATAGGCTCGCACCACGACAGGTCCTTCGCCCACGCCAAAATCGATAGGTCCTTCGCCCTCGATAACGCAGTTGTCGGTGTGGAGGGTGAGGAAGCGGTCGATTAGTTCGTTGTCGTCCAGTTTTTCCTGTGAGGTGATCGTATAGGTGTTAGCCCCTTCATCGTAGTGAAGCAGGCCGTGGCTGCTGATAAGGTCGATGCCAGGCTGCTGCTTGACCAAGAAGGAGGGGGTGGGTTTGAGGCCTATCTGGCTCAAGTGCAGTGAGGCGCTGATGGGGTTGCCTTTCCAGTCAACAGGCTTCTCTGGAACCACAACGCGTATATCCTCGGGGTTGAGGTAGTCGGCATACGCCAATAGACCCAGTTGGTCGGCGGGTGCACACTTGTGGAGCAGGCGGATACCGCCGTCGAAGTGGTAGAAGCGGTGCTGGGCGTCGATACTGACTTTGCCGGCAAAGCCGAATGCCTCGGAGAGGGTGAAGTTGGCAGTATCGGAGATGGTGCCTTTCGCTACGCTGACACCTTGCCCGTTGGGGGCGATTTCGGTCATGTAGATGGGCTGCTTCTTCTCGTCTACACCCACGTAGTCGATGTATCCTTTGCCACCGTACTGTTCGCCGTTCTTGACCATGAGGTCGCAGTTATAGAAGAGGTGGAATCCACTGTCGCGGGGGAACAGCAGTTCGCCGCCTTGGATGAGGCTCATGTTGCCGCCTTTGCTGATATGGAGCGAGTCGCCCGAAGGAGCAATGACCGCGTCGGCGATGGGCAGGGCATAGACATTGTGGTTGGAGAGTTCTAGATTGTCATATTGGTAGTTGCTGTTGATGGCGTTGAAGCGTATGTTCTTCAGCTTGGGGTCGGTGCTTTCGAATCGGGCGCCAGGCATCTTGTTGAGCCGTTTGGCGCGATCGCGCAGAGGCACAGCCTCCATGCCGCCGGTCTCCATGCTCTTGCTGTTGTCGAGGGCGAGGAACTTGTGGTCCCAATTCCAAGTATACTGGTCGACCCATGCGGCATAGCCCAGAGCGGGCAGAAGGGTGCGCTCGAGCGAGTCGTTGGAGGTGAACTGTCCCGTGTGCTCCTCGTAGTCGACGTGGGAGCGCATGTTCTTGGCTTGGAATGCGATGTCGTTGAATTTGGTCGATTTGAGGGTGAATTCGGTCTGAGCGGCATTCATTTCAAGTGTCTTGAATTCGAATCGCTTTGACTTTAGGGTCCCCTCTAGGAGGGTGGCAGTGCCATAGCCTGTAGCTCCTTTGGGCTGCATGGTGAAGCGTCCGGCCAGTTGGGTCAATCCGTGATACATTTGGAACGGGGTGCCGTCGCGCAGTTGTGACACGGTCATGGAGTCTTTGTAGGGGTACCAGCGGATGAGTGTCTTGCCATTGTGGCAGTCGGGGAAGTTGTCTTCCTCTTTGACATAGAAGGTGTCGGTCTGAGCCATCATTGAGTCGGGCATGAAGAGATACTTGTTTGTGATGGCAGTGGAGGTGAGGTATTCGAGCGTGCCCTCGCCACGCAGGCCGCGGTAGCTGAGGTCTACAATCTTATAGAATGTGCCCTTACCGCCATAGGTTGGGTAGCCGCCCGACGGTACTTTGGAGATAAAGCCCAGAGAGTAGTCGCGCTGCACCTTGAGGGGCTCTTGAATCTCGGGGAAGATGCCCGCTGAGGTCAGGGCACCTTGGAATTCGAGGCTGTCGGTCTTGAAGTCGGTTAGCTGCTTGATGACAAAGGGATAGAGGGAATAGTAGAAGTCGTTACGGTTATATACCCCGTTGAAGATAAAGGGGCGGTCGTAATAGACATAGCTGGGTTGTACACTGTTGAAGATGGGGTAGTCCTTGTTTTTCTTCAGGCCGCAGTGGTTGTCGGGTTTGTCGACCTGTATGTCGCCCACTAAGTTGAAGAGAGGAGTGCGCACCATCACCTCTTTGTCGGGGTCGTTGAAACTGGTGACGTAGAAACGGATGGAGTCTATCTGGGGCAGGTCGAAACGGAAGGCGTCGTAGAAAAAGGAGGCATCGGTGACATTCATTTCGAATCGTCCCACATTGATGAAGCCAGAGAAGAGGATGTCGCGATTTCGCTTCACTACGATGTCGCCTCCATAGGGCTTTACTACCACCAACTGGCTGTCGCTCACCACGAACTTCTTGATGCCATGCACGCGGAGGTCGAGAGTTGAAAGTTCTAGTTCGGCGTTGTTGTCGGTTGTCTCCGATTGAAGGGTCAGTGCGTCGTAGTCATGTCCCTGCTGCTTGACGATGGCCTTGTAGAAACCAATCAGTTTGTCGTGTACGTGTATTTTTTTTGTACCTTCGTCATAGGATACCAGGCCCGCCTTCGACAAGCCGTGCACCATTAGTTTGGTCTGGCTCTCGTCCATGCGAATGGCGTTCTGGAACGACACTAGCGAGAAGTCCTGCTTCATGTCGTGGGCTTTCATATATTTATACATGCGCACAACGGGGCTCTCGCGGTCGATGCCTTGCACCTCGATGGCTTTCTGTAGTGAGTAATAGCGGTTGGACTCGAAGGTGACGAATGTCTGTGTGTTGTTCTGTGCCACCATGTTGAACTCGATGATGTCCTTGTCGATAAGCCAATTGATATTCTCGCAGTAGATGTCGAGTTGGTGATAGCTGTCGGTGTAGGGACTGTAGTAGTTGCGTTTGGTGCTGTTGATCATGTTCACCTTGTTGTCGGCGGTGGTGTAGCGCACCAGCACACCTGCGTTGCAGATTGAGTCGTCGCCGATGTACATCTTGACCGATGCCCGCTCGGAGGTGAGCATGTGGGGCAGCACGGCAAACTTGGTGGAACTTACCACTAGAAAACGCTTACCTTCGCGGTAGAATATCATGGATGCGGGACTCTTCTCGTCGTTGGTGACGAAGCGAGGACCGTACATCATAAAGTTGCCTTCGAAGTCGACGCCAGGCAACACGTCCTTCAGTTGGAAGTCCTTCTGGTAGGAGCGAAACTTGGGGAATGTGTATTTGTCGGGTTCGGTCTTGGTGCTCAAAGCCTCCTCCACCATACCCTTGATGGGGGTCTTGAAGTAGTTGGCGTTGATAAACGTCACCGAGTCGGCAGTAAACTTGGGCAGCTTCACGTTGGCTGAGTAGTCTGCCAAGTCGGCGTTGCAGGTGGCGGCGTCTACCCCGCAACGTTCCCAGGTCAACCGGCCTCCCTTGCCCTCCCAGGTTTCGGTAAGGAAATAATAGGTGCCAGTTGTACCGTAGATGGTGTTTTGGTCGTCTTTATTGCCCGTACCCGACATATAAGTGAGGTCTACCGACCCCTTGAATATCGTGCGCACGTCGTTGCGTAGCGCCTCAAACTTGAACGAGGCATCGGGCTGCGTCTTCCATATCGACGACTTGGAGCGGTAGAGGGTGCGACTCTCCAGCAGGTTGGCGGTGTATTCTATAAAACCGGTGATTTCCTTTTTCTTGCTGGTGATGGTCATAATAGCAGAGGTGGCGGCAAGCCATTCGTCAAAGAGGGTCGCCGACACCTTCGAACTGTGGTAGGCCACTAGGGCCTCGGTCAGGTTCACATAGTCGGGCGTGGGCTCCATCTTGGTCTTACGGGCAGCGTTGTAGAGATCTACTACCTGTTGCTGCCGTTTGTCGTCGAGGCTCTTAAAAACGCTCTCGAATTGGCCCACCAATTGGGTGTTGGCGGCTATTTTTTCTTCCACCTTGCTGTTGCCGTTGAGGTAGCGCAGCAGCTGTGGCGCAATCGAATCCTGCTCAAAAACCACCTTGGGTTTGGTCGGACGGGTCTGTGCCACAGTAGGCTGGCTTAGCACGGGAAGTGTGGCAATCAGAATGAGATAAAGGATGTGACGTTTCATAAGTGCATATTTTTTCACGATGCAAAATTAGTGCTTTTTACTTAAACGGATAACGTCATATTCTCTTTTTTATTAGATTACCATTGTTAATAAATCTTACCTATTAGTTTTCTTGTATTACCAAAGCTACTAGATAATCTAGTTTTCTGTTGATTTTTCTTGTAATTCAGAAAAAAAACGTATCTTTGCAGTCCACATTGAGTAGCCCAATTCCCATCAATTGGGTATTGCCCAACGTGTTATGTATGTTTCACCCGGTCGGATGGGAGGCCACAACATTAAAATCTTACACATGGATTATAAAAATGTGCAGCCGATAGCAGACTTTGATTGGGATGCTCTCGACAACAAAAAAGAAGGTAACGATGGTCAGTCACAAAAATTGGCCGAACAGTATGAGCAAACCTTTAACGCCTTCACCGAGCAAGAGGTGATTGAGGGTACGATTGTCAGCATCACCGACCGCGAGGCCGTGGTGAACATCGGATTCAAGAGCGATGGCGTTATTCCCGCTTCCGAGCTGCGCTACAACCCTGACTTTAAGGCAGGTGACAAAATCGAAGTCTACGTGGAGAGCCAGGAAGATGCCAACGGGCAATTGCTGCTGAGCCACAAGAAAGCACGCATTCTCAAATCTTGGGAGCGCGTCAACGAGGCTTACGAGAATCAGGAAATCATTACGGGTTATGTCAAGAGCCGCACCAAGGGTGGCTTGATTGTCACTGTTTTCGACAATATCGAAGCCTTCCTGCCCGGTTCTCAGATCGACGTGAAGCCCATTCGCGACTACGACGTGTTTGTTGACAAGAGCATGGAATTCAAGGTCGTGAAGATTAATCACGAGTATAAAAATGTGGTTGTCAGCCATAAGGCTCTCATTGAGGACGAAATCGAAGCTCAGAAGGCCGAGATTATCAGCCACCTCGAGAAAGGTCAGGTGCTGGAAGGTACGGTCAAGAACATCACTCCTTACGGTGTGTTCATCGACCTTGGTGGCGTGGACGGTTTGGTACATATCACCGACCTCAGCTGGGGCCGTGTGTCCGACCCGAAGGACATCGTGGAACTCGACCAAAAGATCAACGTCGTTATCCTCGACTTCGACGAGGCAAAGCATCGCATTGCCTTGGGTCTGAAACAGCTCACTCCTCATCCTTGGGATGCTCTCGATCCCAACCTGAAGGAAGGCGACCACGTGAAGGGCAAGGTAGTCGTCATCGCCGACTACGGTGCATTTGTGGAAGTCGTCCCTGGTGTCGAGGGTCTTATCCACGTCAGCGAAATGAGCTGGAGCCAGCATCTGCGCAGCGCCCAGGATTTCCTGAAGGTGGGTCAGGAGGTAGAGGCTGTGGTTCTCTCTCTCGACCGCGAGCAGCGTAAGATGAGCCTTGGTCTGAAGCAGCTTATGCCCGACCCGTGGCTGACCATCGCCGAGAAATATCCTGTCGGTAGCAAGCACACCGCTACGGTTCGCAACTTCACCAACTTCGGTATCTTTGTCGAGCTCGAAGAGGGTGTTGACGGCCTTATCCATATCAGCGACCTCAGCTGGAGCAAGAAGATTAAGCATCCTGCCGAGTTCACTAAGATTGGCGATAGCATCGATGTCGTCGTGTTAGAGGTCGATGCCGACAACCGTCGTCTCAGCTTGGGCCACAAGCAGCTCGAGGAGAATCCTTGGGATGTTTACGAGTCGCTCTTCACCGTGGGTAGTGTCCACGAAGGTACTGTTGCCAGCGTGAACGACAAGGGCGCCACCATCACCCTGCCTTACGGCGTGGAAGGCTTAGCCCCCATGCGTCACCTTGAGAAGGCCGACAAGAGCAAGGCCCAACAAGGCGAGACCCCCGAATTTAAGGCCATA
>JAEEGJ010026231.1_pt1 | contig 11836 bp, 4 predicted proteins | sample 8958761 | NCBI WGS metagenome assembly JAEEGJ01 (sample SAMN16246546, study PRJNA631951) | gut metagenome | biome: gut microbiome; feature: rumen; material: RS-attached | host: Bos | place: Iran: Karaj | collected 2018-10
TGATCCAGGCTTGCTTGGCTCCATGCCAGAAGGCTATCGCTGATGCACACCTCACAACAGCCGATATCGACGAGGTTATCCTCGTAGGTGGTTCAAGCCGTATCCCAGCTGTTCAGACTCTGGTTAAGAACTATTTTGGCAAGGAGCCTTCAAAGGGTGTAAATCCTGACGAGGTTGTAGCCGTAGGTGCTTCTATTCAGGGTGCTATCCTGAACAAGGAAGGTGGCGTAGGCGACATCGTACTGCTCGACGTTACTCCTCTTACACTGGGTATCGAGACCATGGGTGGTGTAATGACCAAGCTGATCGAGGCTAACACAACTATTCCTTGCAAGAAGAGCGAGACATTCTCTACTGCAGCTGACAATCAGACAGAGGTAACCATCCACGTTCTGCAGGGTGAGCGTCCAATGGCAGCTCAGAACAAGAGTATTGGTCAGTTCAACCTGACAGGTATCGCTCCAGCACGTCGTGGTATTCCTCAGATTGAGGTAACCTTCGATATCGATGCCAACGGTATCCTGAAGGTTTCTGCCAAGGATAAGGCTACAGGTAAGGAGCAGGCTATCCGCATCGAGGCTTCATCAGGTCTGTCACAGGACGAGATCAACCGCATGAAGGCTGAGGCTGAGGCAAATGCTGAGGCAGATAAGAAAGAGCGCGAGCGTGTTGACAAGCTGAATCAGGCCGACTCTATGATCTTCCAAACCGAGAACCAGCTGAAGGAACTCGGTGATAAGATCCCAGCTCAGCACAAGTCAGCCATCGAGCAGGCTCTGCAACAGCTGAAGGATGCTCACAAGGCAGGTGACATTGCCGCTATCGACACAGCCATCGCAGCCCTGAACAATGCTTGGCAGACTGCTTCACAGCAGATGTACCAAGGTGCAGGTGCTCAGGCCGGTCCTCAGCCAGGTGCTGATCAGCAGCAAGGCCCCTTCTACAACCAACAGGCTGGTGGTCAGGAGTCTCCAAAGGATGACAACATCCAGGATGCCGACTTCGAGGAGGTCAAGTAAGTTTAAGAAACTATTATAGTGAAAAAAGGCTCCCAAATGGGAGCCTTTTTCATTTTTCAATCAGCCAGTACTCCATGTGTTGGCGGGTGCGGCGACTCTGGAAGTTGAATTGCACATCGTTGAGCGCATTGCCTATCTTCTTGAAAGGTGTTTCTGGGTCGAAATTGGCATAGCGCGATGTCAACAGAGCGCTGATGTCAGCAAGACTCCACCATTGGCCTGACTCCTGGTCTATGGGCTGACAGAATGTCTCGCCAATCATCTCTACCAGGTCGTTCAAGTGCTGATAGGGTTCATTTTCCGCTATCAGCGTCTTAATCTCGTCGTCGTTCAGCCAGAAGCGCTCACCATGATTAAACAGATGGAGGGCCTGGGCATAGAGCTGCTCGTGGTGGAGGTTGTCCTCGAAATTGATGTTGCCCGTGACGCCTACGCAGACAAAGCGGCGACTGCCCGTTGGGTCGACAAGGGGCTTCAACTGGTTGGTAGTGCCGATAAACGAGGTGTATCGCCGATACAGCTTGATGGTCTTGCCATAGGGCGGGCGGAACTTGACATCGCTCGACGACAACAGGTACTTCAGCACAATCTGCTGAGAATTCGTGGTTTTATCGAATTCATCGATATTAATCAGCGCAAACGAGGTCAGCGCGATGTTCAGGTCGAACTCGTTCTTGAAGTTCAGCTTGTCGTTATAGTAATCGCGCAGTTCTGGGGGTAACAAGATTTTGCAGAAACGCGTCTTTCCGCAACCCTGCCTACCAATCAGCAGTGGCGTTAACGCATTGCCAGTCAGCTGTTTATCGCTCTCGCGCCATTGCGCCACCATACCCACCAGCCACATCCGGAGATACATCTCCCAATGCGGCTGTTCCGTTGGAACGCGCATTGCAAGTTCCTTGATATAATCGCGCCCGTCCCAAGCAGGCAACTTATCGAGCCAGGTGTTAACGGGATCGTACTGTTCTATGCGCGTCGAATCGATAAAACGGTTCACGTTCCTATCCCACGCCTTCAGCCCTAACTCAGTGGCTCTCAGCGTCATATCGTTGCGAACCTCCTCTGTCAACGGTTTGAATCGCTGGTCGTCGCTGAACTTCTCGCGATACTCGGCCACACCCGTCAGCAGATTCTTGCGCATATCGAAGTTGGAGTTCAGGAATATCTCTGTCTTCATGGCCTGAATGGTGTCCTCAGGCACACTCTTCAATGGGCGGATCTTGTGCTTCTCGAGATAGTCGGCCTGTTCAGCCACACTATAGACCGTCTGGAAAATCTTCTCAACCAGCATCTTGTCGCGATTCAGCACAGGATGCAGCATCGTCAGTCCCTGGGCATGTGCCTTGGGGATGCCTTGGTCCAAACACATCGACGCAATCTGCATCAGCAGCATTGCCTCCTTATCCTCATCAGGCAGGTCGAAGTAATGGCCCATCACGGTCTCGACAATGAAGGTCCAGTTCAGATGATAGGTGCGGGTGACCGTTCGGCCTGGCATCAGATGGTCCTCTTCGCGACTGATGACGACTGGCTGAGGCAACTCGTGGCTCTCCGCATCGGCATAGAACGGGCGCGCATCGGCATTAAAGCCCATCTCTGGATCGGCACTCATATAGACCGTTCGGTCCAAGCGGGGCTCCAGAAACTCGATGTCGAAACCAAACTGGTTCTGATAGGCTCGGCGCGCAGTATTATATAGATTAAGGTGGAACTGGCGGATAGCCTCTTCACCCTTAGGCAGCTGTTCCTCCGATGGTAGCTTCGCAGAGCCGCTAGGATAAAACTCACCTCGGCAAACTATCTTCACGCTCCTACCCGATCCGCCCAGGAAACACATCATCGTCTCAGGTAGTTTCTTGGCTAACTCCCTGATTTCCACCGCTTTTTCATAGGTCTGCAGGTCGTTCACCTCGAGCACCACCAAACCATTATACGCAATCATCTGCCACTGACCTTTGCGGTTTATATAGTCGGCAGCAAAGCATAGTCTTGGCAACTTGACGCCACCCGTCCATTGTATCGACACCTGTCCGTCAGCCTGTCGATGCGGATTCATGAGGTGATACACCTCGCGAGTCTCAGTAACGGTCCGCTTATACTGTCCGTTTTTAATGGCACCAGCCAATTCAGCCAATTCAATGCGGTTGATGACTTCTTTCGTTCTTGTTTTTTTAAGTAATGTGATGTTCATATCGCTATTTTTCTTTTCATTTCGGACTACAAAGATACAATAAATTCCTTAAATCGCAAAGAAATGTTGAAATGAAATTCATGATTTTACCTACACACCTACACAAAATCGCCCAAAACTACGATAAATAAAGGAAAGTTATCCGTAAGCTACCTACACGTTACCTACACTTTACCTACACACTACCTACACAATACCTACACAAAAAAGGGTTTAAAGGGTGGTTTCAGAAACATTAATGCACACTTACGCATCGAGACATTAATAGTAATGACAAAATTCTCTAGAGAATTTTCCGCTTAGATACGTACTAGCATCTGGTTTAAGGTAAGCAAACTCCAAAATTCTCTAGAGAATTTCATCGTTATCATTAATAGAAAAAGTTGCAAATACACTTCTTCACTTTTGTTACCTTATGGTAAACCTATTAAAAGGTGTAGGTAGTGTGTAGGTAAAGTGTAGGTAATGTGTAGGTAGATTATATGCAAAACATCATATAAGTTGTTGATTAATAAATGTTTATAAAAATAGTGTGTAGGTGTATAGGTAAAAAGCAAAATTTCAAATCAGAAAATAAATTAAGAAACACAAAAATGAGGTTTTTTGAGAAATATTTGGTAATTCTCTAGAAAATATGTATTTTTGCACCAAAATTGTATAAATGCAATATGAAATTCAGAATTAAGAAAGAAACGAAACCTAAGCTGTCAACCTTTGGCAAATACAAAGCCGTAGCTGTTCACTATCAGACCATTGACAGCAAACAAATATGTAAGGAAACAGCCCAGCGCATGGGAACTACAGAGGGTACCATCCACGGGGTACTGATCAGTCTGGCCGAAGTCGTCAACCGCCATCTGCGCGAAGGCGACAAAGTGAGACTGCCCGAATGGGGCATGCTGAAACTGGAAATAGAAAGCGAAAAGGTGGACACCCCCAAGGACTTCCGTGCCAAGAAGCACATCCGAGGTGTCCGCCTCCACTTCATTCCTGAAAGCTACGAAGGCACCCAACCCCTCTACGATGGCCTGACCTTCAGCAAGGACAAGTCATTCCAAGAGGAATAAAGAGAAGTCTGATATCTTTTTTTCAATATGCTTGTCGCATAGGGCTGTCTTAAAATATTTCACCAGTCCATAGCATTTTCAGAAAGTCCAGGACGTAGATGAGTTCTTTGTCTCCTGATTTGCGGGTAATCGGATCGAGAGAAACAAGAATCAAGCGACAGTCAGGATGTTCCTCACTAAAAGCTTTTAAGCCCTTTTTATGCTTGGTCTCTACATGTTCTGTCGACTTAATCTCGATAGCCACTTTCGCATCGCCTATTATGACATCCACTTCTTTTTTGTCGTAGGTATGCCAATATGAGATAATGTCACGCTTATCGTTGTACCCTTTGTAGGCAATAATCTCCTGTATCACAAAGTGCTCAAAGGCGTGCCCGTAATCATCGGTGCCACGTTTCAGGGAGTGACGGCCCATCAGATAGTTGGCCAGTCCAACATCAAAATAGTAGAATCTAGGAGCTTGGACTATCCTCCGCTTAATCTCTTTCCTAAACGCAGGGATTTCGTATCCAATAAGCGTATCATACAGAATCTGGAAGTACGACTTGACCGTTTTGGCAGACACACCACAATCTGACGCAATATTAGAATAGTTCAGCATCTCGCCATCGGAAATAGCGGCAACCTCCATAAAGCGTTCAAACGCATCGAGTTCACGCACCTCTCCTTCTTCACGAATCTCTTCATCCAGATATACCTTAACATAGCCTGAAAGACGCTTTGTAGCATTCTCTACCATATAATGACGAGGAATCATGCCATTCTGGACGGCACGATCGATTTGGAAGTCTGTCACCTCCGGCCACACAAGAGGATAGAGTGTTTCGGGTATGGCGCGACCTCCAAGTGTGTTGGCTCCTGAACGCTTGAGTTTTCTTGCACTTGAACCGCTGAGAATAAAAAACAAACCTTTATCAACCATCAAGGTATGTACAATATCCAACAATTCCGGCACTTTTTGAATCTCATCTATAATGACGAGCGTGCCAGCAGGCTTGTCCCAAAGAGCTTCTTTGAGCGAGTTGGGATTCCTTTTAAACGCTTTTCTCAGATTCGGGTCAAGCAGATCATAATAAATCGCCCCCCCGAACCGATCTTTCAAAAGGGTTGATTTCCCTGTCTGGCGTGCACCAAACAGAAACATTCCTTCATCCAATTTGCTCTCGATATCAAAAATTCTTTTGTACATATAAACTTATTTTTAGAGAGTATATTCCTAAATTTCTTATAAAATTCGGGAGTATAGTCCCGATTTTATTAACTTTTTCGGGAGCAAAGATACATCTTTTTATTTATACTACCAAATTATTATCCAAAAAAGATAATCCAAATTGGATAATATTCGGAGTTTATTCGGTCAATGATTACTTTACCTGCGCTTAAACCATGAGAACCCACCAGATGATGATGCATAGATATGACTTTTCTTGTCGAAAACGGCAAAGCCGAACGGCAGAATTTTGAATATAACAAAACATAAAGAATAAGCAGGGTCTGAAATATAAACTGCCCCCCTAAAGTTTTATCCAACTTTCGGGGGGCAGTTCAAATTAGATGACCATTCTTAGATTCTTCATTTTGTTGGTATCATTAAATTTCCTGATTTCAATCCATCGGCTGATACGGCCAGCGTCATATCGGATGGTGTGGTGCCGCTTTGCAAGATAATCTGTGCCAAGCCATTGAAGGCTGGAATCTGGAATTCCTTGCAGTCTTTTGTCTTTGGATGGTCGGCGCCAAGATAAGACGGATCTCCATTGCCCACGCCAAGAATGCGGCCATCGCCAACAAGACTGATATTCAGATTCTGACAGGCATCAGGAACAATCCTGCCTTTCTGATCCTGAATCTCCACTGTTATTATCGCAACATCACGACCATCGGCTGTTATCTGCTGGCGGTCAGCTTTCAGAACAACCTTTGCAGCAGGCTTGGTGGTTTCTATAACCTGAGTCATGATGCGCTTGCCATTCTTATACCCTGTGGCTACAACCTTGCCTGGCTGATAGACGGCTTTCCACTTCAGATGTCCATTCTTCGGCATCTTCTGGCGACCAAGCTTCTTGCCATTTACTGTCAGTTCCACTTCATCACAGTTGCTATATGCCCACAAATCAATCTCTTCGCCTTCATGTCCTTGCAGGTTCCAATGGGGGAAGATGTGCAAGGTTGGCTCATCCGTCCACCACGATTTCAGATACCATGCCTCATCCTTCCAGAAACCGCAATAGTCGAGTATACCGAATTCTGAGTCAGTGGCAGGATATTTAAGAGGGTTGGGTTCACCACGATAGTCGAAGCCTGTCCAATAGAACAGTCCGGCTCCCCAAGGACGCTCGGCATAGAACTTCCAGCCTCGTTCAATGCGGTTTTCTGTTCCATCCTTATCTTTCTCAATATTCATCGATGGCATCCGGCCTGGCTGTGCTGGGTCTTTGAAATATACACCACGCGTGCCACAGCCCGTTGTTTCCTCTGTTCCAACTATCTTCCATGTGGGATTAGCCTTTTTTCTGTTATCCACATCGTTTTGCAGGATATAGTTAAAGCCTACCACATCGAGGCCCTTAATCATCTCCACACCTCCTGCATTGGCAATGGTTGAGTGACGCGTCGGATCAAGCAGCTTCGTATATTCACGCATAGCGGCAGCAATACGTGTGCCCTGAACGGTATTCTCGATGCCCCACTCCTCATTGCCATCACTCCACAGGATGACCGAGGGGTGGTTGCGGTCGCGCTTAATCATATTCTCCAGCAGTCGCTGATGCTCGCTGTTAATACCCGTCAGGCGGTTTTCGTCGATGACCAGGATACCCTCACGGTCACAAACATCGAGTTGTGCAGGGGTCATCGGGTTGTGTGATGCACGATAGGCATTGCAGCCAAACTTCTTCAATTGCTTGATGCGCCAAGCCATCAGTGCCTCTGGTATGGCAGCCCCCACGCCAGCATGGTCCTGGTGCATATTGACACCCTTCAGCTTCAGCGGTTGGCCGTTCACGAGAAAGTAGCGTCCGGCAAGCCCAAACTCATCGTCTTCAGCACTGACGTCCTTAATCTGCACAGTTCTGAAGCCAATCTGTGTCGAAACGGCCTCTTGCGTGCGTCCCTTCTTGTCCTTCAGTTCGGCCACTAGCACGTATACCTGTGGTTCTTCAGCCGTCCATGGCTTCAATCCAAGCCGTTCTGTGGGGATAGTGGTAGCTTCTTGAGGCTTGAATGTTGTCACGAGGCGGTTGTTGTCACCGTAGAGCTCATTCTCATAAAGCTTATATTCCAGCGTGTAGTCGGTATTCTTCCCCGTGAAGTTCTCAACGGCAGCAGCAACGCTGAGCAGCGCCTTCGAACCGTCCCACTGGGCGTTGGTCCTCAGGTCGTAGATGTGCACCTTAGGAGTGGCATAGACGCTGACCGAGCGGATGATGCCAGGCAGGCGGAACATGTCCTGTGCCTCGAGGAACGAGCCATCGGAGTTACGATATACCTCGACGCTGATACTATTCTCACCGACATGGGCAAAACGGGTGATGTCGAATCGTGCCGCATCGCGCGAGTTTTTGGCAAAGCCCACGTAGCGACCGTTCACCCAAAGATAGAAGAACGAGTCAACACCGTCGAACTCGACAAACAGTTCTTGGTCCTTCCACGCTTTAGGCACGTTGAACGTGCGGCGATAGGAGCCCACCTCGTTGCGGTATTCATAGGTTGTCCAGTTGGTGGGTGGCGTACGCATCACGCCTTGGCGCCAGTCGTCCTTCTTGACCTCATGGTAGAAGATGACAGGCTGGTTGACGTAGATGGGTGTACCATATCGTTGCTGCCCGTCCTTCTGCAGTCCTACGAGATTCCAGCATGAGGGAACGCTGATGTCATCCCATGCAGAACAGTCGAAGTCGGTGCGATAGAAGTCCAAGGGCCGTTCTTCGGGTGTCTTGGCAAAGTGGAACTTCCACGTTCCGTCAAGACTTTGTCGGCGGCTGCTGTATTCGGGCAGTACGTGGCGGGCCTCGTCAACGGTTGCAAACGACGTGAAGCAGGCCCTCGGCTGTAGTTTGTTGAATCCCAGCCTGCCAGGACTCTGCCACTCGGTTCCGTCAGGGCTCATCATGATGCCATAATCAAAACCTTCAAGATTCTGCGACCACGCAGCAAGGGTGCACATTGCAATCAGCACCAGCGAAAATACTCGTTTTTTCATGACTGTTTCTCTATGTTTTTAATATCTTTGTGCAAAGTTACGAAAAACTTTCCTCTTTCCTTTTCTATCTTTCATCTTTTTTCTATACCTTTGCAAAAATAAATTTGCACTCGCTATGAAAAGGTTTTTCCTCTCTGTGCTCACAGCTTTACTCGCAGTTGGAGCTTGGGCCGATGGTCAACAAGTGGTGAAAGCGGTCAGACTACTCAACCAGCAGACCCTCGAAGTTGTCTATGCTGATGGGCGGTCGATGACCATTGACTTCTACGGGCCAAACATCTTCCGTCTTTTCCGTGACGATCAGGGCGGTCTGATCCGCAATCCTCAGGCTACGCCACCTGCAGAGATTCTTGTCTCGAATGCAAGGCGTAAACTGAGTCAGCCACTACAGGTGAGTGACGAGGCGACATCGTTCGTTTTGCAGTCGAAGACAGCATCGGGTGATGGCGTTAGCATCTCCATCAATAAGTCGACGGGATTGCTGAGCATAGGCCGTGTGGGACGTAGCGAACCAGTTGTCGAGCAGACGTCGCCAATTGAGTTCAAGAATGGCGGCTACGACCTGCACCTTTCGATGAAGCCCGATGAGTATTACTTCGGCGGTGGCGTGCAGAACGGCCGCTTCTCGCATCGAGGCGAACGCATCGACATCGTGAACACCAACTCGTGGACTGACGGTGGTGTATGTTCGCCTGCCCCATTCTATTGGTCAACGGCAGGCTATGGGGTGCTCTGCCATACGTTCCGGCCAGGCCATTACGATTTCTCAGGTAAGGAAACCTTGATTCATCATGATGCCGACTACCTCGATGTATTCTTCTTCACCGGAAACGAGCCCGTCGACCTGCTCAACTGCTACTATCAGCTGACAGGTCATCCGGTACTGTTGCCGAAGTTTGCTTTCTATGAGGGGCACCTGAATGCCTACAACCGCGACTATTGGACACCAACAGACGATGAGCAGCGTGGCGTGCTCTTCGAGGATGGACGTCGCTACGTGGAGAGCCAGAAGCCTGTCGATGGTGGTATTCGTGAGTCGCTGAACGGTTTTGAATGTATCGATGATATCGCAACAGACGCAACGACGGCTTATCAGTTCTCGGCTCGTGCTGTCATCGATCGGTATACAGCCCACGATATGCCACTCGGCTGGATTTTGCCCAATGACGGCTACGGAACTGGCTATGGTCAGGCTGCTACCCTCGACGGGAATATTCAGAACCTGAAGTCGTTCGGTGACTATGCCCATTCGAAAGGTGTCGAGATAGGTTTATGGACGCAGTCGAACCTTCACCCCGTCGACAGTATTCCCGCCTTGTTGCAGCGCGATATTATAAAGGAGGTACGCGACGCGGGCGTGCGCGTATTGAAAACCGATGTCGCATGGGTGGGTGCAGGCTATTCGTTTGGCCTGAATGGTATTGCCGACGTAGCCCAGATAATGCCTTACTACGGACATCAAGCTCGCCCGTTCATCATTTCGGTCGACGGGTGGGCAGGAACGCAGCGTTATGCAGGCATCTGGACGGGCGATCAGACGGGTGGCGAGTGGGAGTACATACGTTTCCACATTCCCACCTACATTGGTTCTGGCCTTGCCGGCCAGCCTAATATCACAAGCGATATGGACGGCATCTTCGGTGGACGCAACATGGAGGTTAATATTCGTGACTTCCAATGGAAGACTTTCACGCCTATGCAGCTCAACATGGACGGTTGGGGCTCCCATGCGAAGTATCCGCATACATTGGGAGAACCCGCCGCGAGCATCAACCGCTCGTATCTGAAGTGGAAGTCGATGCTGCTGCCCTATACCTACACTTTTGCTCACGAGGCTATCAAGGGAAAACCGCTTATTCGCGCAATGTTCCTCTCTTTGGATGATGGATTGAAAACGAAGGAGGAAGGGATGAAGAACGAAGGAACTGTTGACAATCGTTATCAGGTGAAGGATGCAGGATTCCTGAAGAAGAACGCCAAGGCTACGCCGAAGGATGTCTCGGCCGAGTTGCGCCGTTTCCTCTATGGCAAGCGCACTCAGTATCAGTTCATGTATGGTCCGTCGTTCCTTGTGGCACCCATATACGAGCCAGGCACATTGCGCAACAACATCTATCTGCCTGAAGGCACATGGTATGATTACTTTACTGGCCAGTCCTATGCAGGCGGTTGCATCTTGAACTCATTCGAGTGCCCGCTGTGGAAGTTGCCTGTTTTCGTGCGTAAGGGTGCCATTATCCCGATGAATAACCCCAACAACAACCCCTCACAGATAGACTCCACGCTCATAACCTACGAGGTCTATCCCTCGCGGACGCCCAGCGACATTGTTGTTTACGACGATGACGGTACCACTGATAACTATCTTTACAATCGGGGTGACCACCATACGTGGGTCATGCAGCACGTCAGCGACTACGACCTGAAGCTCAGCGTCTACAGTCCGCAACGTGGCCAGCGTCAGCGCTTCGTCGTAAACGTGGCAAAGAAGCCCAAGAAGGTAACGGTACGTGTCGATGGGAAACGCGTTGACGCAGCTACTGAGTTTGTGGAGCTGCCCGAACTGAACCGCTTCTCAACACCGGGCAGCGAAATGGCTGGGCTTAGCATACGCAAGAATCCGCAGTTCATCATCGAGGTTCCTGCCGTCGATAGGGACAAAGCGAAGATAGAAATCCTCGTTCGCGACATTGTGATGTTGCCCGAACCCACAAACACCAACTTGAAAACTACCGACCGGCTGGCTATGCAGCAGCCTGCTGCTGACGAATGCGAAGCTACGGCTTACGCACTGACGCCTACTTGGAAGGCAGTTGAGGGTGCCGACTACTACGAACTGATGTTCGAGGGTATGCGTTACACAAACATTCGTGACACGCATTACACCGTTGACCTGTTGAAACCTGAGGCTGACTACCAGTTCAGCGTGCGTGCTGTCAGCAAGGGAGAAGCTGGTCCTTGGACCGACTTTTCGCTCCGTACCGCTGCAAACCCGCTGGAGTTCGCCATGCATGGTCTCACAGCAACCTGTACAGCTGCCGAACAGCCAGGAAGTGGCATTCAGTATCTCTTCGACTTCGACGACCGAGGTGACATCTGGCACACCGACTGGCAGAATTCGCAAGCGGTGCCTTTCACGATAGATGTTGATATGCACGCATTGACCGAGGTTGACCACATCACCTACCTGCCGCGTGATAATGCCGGTAATGGTAACATCTTGGCTGGCACGATGCAGCTCAGCGCAGATGGTCGTACGTGGAGCGAACCGCAGAACTTCCGTTGGCAGCGCGACAACAAGCCAAAGGACATCTTCCCGACAATCACTTCTGAAGGTGGCGAGGCACAAGTCCGCTAT
>JAEEGJ010026232.1_pt1 | contig 11836 bp, 8 predicted proteins | sample 8958761 | NCBI WGS metagenome assembly JAEEGJ01 (sample SAMN16246546, study PRJNA631951) | gut metagenome | biome: gut microbiome; feature: rumen; material: RS-attached | host: Bos | place: Iran: Karaj | collected 2018-10
GAGCAGGGCTTACTCTCCGATGACGAGCAAAGCGCCTACAAGATTCAGAAGATTACCCGCATTTTAAAGCGCACCGTAGACACCTTACAGTTCCATGTAAAGAGGGGCAATTTCAGACCCGAACATCACGAGTTTGACTTTAAGAGAGAAATTCCCATCGACAGTGACACTACTCTTCTGCTAAACGGTAAAATTGACAGAGTGGACATTTATGAGCAGGGCGACAGGGTTTACGTCAAAATTCTTGACTACAAATCCTCTCAGCGCGACCTTGATATAACCGACATTTACCACGGCATTCAGCAGCAGCTTGCTTTTTACATGGCTGAGGCGGTTCACACCGAGAGACAGGTTCACCCGGACAAAAAAATAATACCGTCGGCCCTTCTTTACTACACCATCGACAACCCCATGCTTTCGGGTACCAAAAAGATGTCCGACGAGGAAAAAGAACAGGCCATCAGGAAAGAACTCAGATTAAAGGGCGTTATAGAAGGCAGTGAGGACAACATTAGGAACCTCGACGAAAATGCCATGGGCGACACCCCTGTGCTTCCGGTTTCTTTCAAAAAGGACGGAACACCTTTAGCCTCAGCGGCCTCAAAGGTTCTTACGGAAGAAGAAATGGACGGAATGCTTCAGTATGTGGAGGGCATGGTGAAGAACATAGGCAAGCGCATCAACGACGGTGACAAGCGCATTAATCCCATGTGCAGTGACAAGACCGACGCCTGCAAGTTCTGCGACTTTAAGAGCATCTGCAGATTTGACGAAAAGATTCCCGGATACGTTAAACGTGACGGAAGAGAGATAGACAAAGAAAAAGCCAAAGACATTGTGCTTGGAGGAGATCAAGGTGAGTTATACCTTTTCGACTGATCAACAAAAAATCATAGATTCAAGGAATCAGAACATTCTGGTATCCGCCGCAGCAGGTTCCGGTAAGACCAGTGTCCTTACGGAGAGAATTACGGGACTTGTAAGCGATCCTGTACATCCCACGGATATCGACCGGATTCTGGTGGTAACCTTTACCAATGCCGCCGCAAGAGAGATGAAGGAGCGTATCGGCAAGCGTTTAAACGAAATGCTTGCGGCTCACCCCGAAAGCGAGCATCTTCAAAAACAGGCGACGCTTATTCACAGCGCCCAGATTACCACCATAGACAGTTTCTGCCTGTACCTTTTAAGAAATCACTTTACCAAGGTTGATGTGGACCCTTCTTTCAGAGTGGCGGGCGAAGGCGAAATCGAACTGTTAAAAGAAGACGTGCTTAAGGACGTTATCAAAAGAGCCTATGAATCCAAGGACGAAAACTTCTACCACACGATAGACTGCTACTCCAAAAAGGACAACGACAATCCTCTCGAAGACAGCATAATGCAGCTTTTTGACTATGCCATGAGCTATCCCTATCCCGTGAAGTGGCTCGAGAAGCGTCGTACGGACTACGAATACGAATCTCTCGAAGCTTTTCGCGGAAGCGACCTTATTAAAGACATCAAGCAGGCTGCCTGCGAGGAGATAGGCGACATTCTTACCCGTATAGAGAGCGTCAGACGTGAGTGCTTAAGACCCGGCATGCCCGGGGGCTATGAACCCACCATAGAAAATGATTATGAAATCGTTTCCGCCTTCAGGGATTCCTTGCCCGGTATGGACTTTGACGAGATAGGAGCTTCTTTTGAACTGTTTTCTTTTGGCAAGCTTGCCTCGGACAAAGAAGCCGGAGAAACCGAGCGAAAGTACATTCAGGACCTCAGGAAAGAGTACAAAAACGCCTTCGCCAAAATCGGCACCGACTACTTCTTTCAGTCCGCTGAGGAATACTATAAAGACATGCGTGCCACCGCGCCGGTTGTGTCCAAAGTTATCGACCTTGTTGAGGATTTTCTTGAATCCTTTGCGGAGGCCAAAAGAGACCGCGGCGTAATCGATTTTTCCGACATGGAACATTTTGCCGTTAATCTTCTGGTGGAGGACTTCCATGATGACGGCACCTATGTCATCAGCGATGTGGCAAGAGACTACAGAGACTATTACCGGGAGGTTATGGTGGACGAGTATCAGGACTCCAACCTGGTGCAGGAGCTCATAATCCAGAGCGTTTCCGGCGAGAACACAGAGGGCATTCACAACCGCTTCATGGTAGGCGATGTCAAACAGAGCATCTACCGCTTCCGACTGGCCCGTCCGCAGATTTTCATGGACAAAACCGATGCCTACAGCAAGGACGCCGATGCCACCCACAGACTTATTACGTTAAAAGAAAACTACCGAAGCCGCGGAAGTGTCATAAACAGCGTAAACGCAGTATTTGAAAACGTTATGTCAAAAGAACGGGGCGGCGTTGAGTATGATGGTGACGCACGCCTTTATAAGGGTGCCGATTACCCCGAGGATACGGAGGACAACATCACGGAGCTGATTCTTGTAAACAGCGATGAGAAGGCTGCCAAGGCCAGAGAAACCGAGGCCGCAAAGATAGCCCTTGCCATTAAGAATGCCAAAGCCGGTTTTAAGGTGAAGGACAAAAAAACAGGGGAAATGAGACCTGTATCCTACGGTGATATGGCCATTCTTTTACGTTCCCCCTCCAAATGGCGCAATATTCTTAAGGATGCTCTTGAAAATGCAGGTATTCCCTATCACATCGAGGGAATCGGTGATTTCTACGATACGACTGAGATAAGGCAGGTTATAAGCTTTTTAAAGATAGTGGACAATCCCCTTGATGATATTTCTTTGTACGGGGCCATGACCTCTTTCTTTGGCCGCATGAACGACGAAGAGTGCGCCCGTGTAAAGGCCCTCGGCGGCGCGGGAGGAAGATTTTTCTATGACAAGCTGGTAAGCTATCACAAGGAGTATCCCGATGATGAGAAGACGACGGCCTTCATGGAGCTTTTGAAGCGATACAGGGACCTTTCCAAGATTCTGCCCATTAACGAACTTATTTCACGGCTTTTTGACGAAACCGGCTACAAGCATATCGTATCGGCAATGCCCGACGGCGAGAAGCGGCTGGCGAATGTCAACATGCTGGTGCTTAAGGCTGCCGAGTATGCCAAGACCAGTTTTTACGGCCTTTTCCACTTTTTAAGATATGTGGAGCTCATTAAGAAGTTAGATCGCGACGAGGGCGAAGCCAATACCTTTGACGAGAATTCCGACGTGGTCAAGGTCATGAGTATTCACAAGAGTAAAGGACTTGAATTCCCCCTGTGCATCGTGGCGGGTATCGACGAGGCTTTTATAGAGAAAGACCTGCGTGCAGAATTCGTAACGGACATTGACGAGGGAGTAGGTGCTTCCTACATAGACCCGGACGGCCGCGTGAAGCGCCATACACTCAAGAAAAAGAGCATCATCCACAAATCTGCGAGGGAACTGGTGGGTGAAGAAATCCGCCTTCTTTATGTAGCAATGACCCGTGCCAAAGAAAAACTTATTCTGATAGGTTTAAAAAAGGACCCGGAGGAGTGGCTTTCAAGAGAATACGTCGGCAAATACAAGTCATATCTTGACCTGATAAAGCAGGCGGTTACAGGCGCTGCCACTTCATTGTTCAAAGTGGAAACCTGCGACTCTGCCGATATCCTTACGGAAGAGACCGCCGAGGTGCTTGAAAATGTGGCTTTGAGAGACCGCCTTGACAGCACCGACGGCACCGACGAGGCTTTGTACGAAAAACTTAAAGAAAGGTTTTCTTTTGAATATCCCCACAAGGCACTGGAGCGCCTCTACACCAAGACCACCGTATCCAATCTTAAGATGGCGGCCATTGAAAAAGAAGACGACGGTTCCTTTAAACCCTTCGAAGAGAACGAACCTTCCGAATACGTGCCCCTGTTTGCCGGAGGCTCCCATGAAGTCAAGGGTACCGACCGCGGTACCGCTTACCATGAGATTATGCAGCTTACGGACTTTGCGAAGGTTGTGGACAGTACCGACAAGACCGCGGCACTTACGGAAGAATTTGCCCGCATTGTAGCCCTTGGCAGAATGTCCGAAGAAGATATCGCCAAGGTCAGAAAGGACCGCATAAGAGCATTCTTTGAGACGGAGCTGGGTTGCGAAATGGCCGAGGCGGACAGAAAGGGTAATCTATACAAGGAACAGCCTTTCGTCATCGGTGTGCCCGCTTCGACGGTGGAAGAAGGATTCTCCGAGGATGAAACCATTCTGGTGCAGGGTGTTATTGACGCTTTCTTTGTACAAGGCGACAAGGTCAGTGTTGTGGACTACAAGACCGACAGGGTGGACACGGCAGAGGAACTTATAAGACGATACAGAAAACAGCTTGAATACTACGGCGAAGCGGTGGAGAAACTGACGGGTCTTAAAATTGACAGATTGCTGATATATTCTTTTGCATTGGGTACCGTTGTTGTGGTAGAATAGTTGGGGTGCAATTTATACCCAAAGAGAACCTAAAGGGGTCGTTATGGACAAAGATACAGGCATTATCCTTGAGGGTGGCGCTATGCGCAGCATTTTTACCGCAGGGGTAATGGATTTTTTCCTTGATAAGAATATAGTGATGCCCAATGTTCTGGCTGTTTCGGCGGGAGCCTACGCGGGCATGAATTACGTGTCCGGTCAGAAAGGCAGGATTATCACTTCGGTGGTGGAGCCCATGGCCCACGAAAAGATGTTGGGCCCCGGAGTATTTATGAAGACCGGCGAGTTCTTCAACATGGATGCGTTGTTTGACAGAATTCCGAGGGTCGACAGTCCTTTTGATTTTGAGGCATTTAAGGCCTCCGGCAAACGCTTTATCACAAGCGCCATCAACTGCCTTACGGGAGACCTTCACTATTACGATAAGTTTGACAGTCTTGACGAATTTTTACATGTCATAAGAGTGGCCAATTCCCTGCCGCTTCTTGCCAAGATGGGCTATATTGACGATATTCCCATGATGGACGGAGGTATGGCGGATGCAATACCCATCAGGCACGCCATTGAGGAAGGCTGGAAGAAGATAGTGGTGGTGTTCACCAGAGAGGCTTCTTACCGTAAGAGCGCCCACGGAGACATCTACAATTCCAAAATTGTCAAAAGAATGTACAAGAAATTTCCGGGACTTTTAAAGGCCATCGACAAGCGTCCCGCCACCTACAATTCCTCCATCGAGATGCTCAACGAAATGGAGAAATGCGGTGAGGCTTTCGTAATCCGCCCCACTAAAGTCAAGCTTACCAACAACGAATCCAATCCCGAAGTCCTCAAAGAATACTACAGATCGGGCTATGCGGATGCGGAAGCACGTTTCGATGAGCTTATGGAATATCTCAACAAGTAATAACAATTAATCGGGGTTAAAGGGTACTTTATGCAGGTACTTGGATTAACTCCGATTTTTTTCTTGCAATCCTTTTGATTTTGTATTTTAATTAATTTGTTTAAATCTATTTGAGAGGACAAATCTATGCAGAAAACATTGATTCCCGAGGGTTACACCCCCGCCCTTAACCTTCACGACACGCAGATAGCCATTAAGACCGTGAAGGACGCTTTTCAGTCACTTTTAGCGGAAAGACTGAATCTACTCAGAGTTTCGGCTCCCCTTTTCGTGGACCCCAAAGAAGGACTCAATGATAATCTTAACGGTGTCGAGCGTCCCGTTACCTTCGGCATCAAAGAGCAGAAAGAATACGAGGCTGAAATCGTTCAGTCCCTTGCAAAGTGGAAGAGATACGCACTTAAGAAATACGGCTTTAAGTTCGGCGAAGGTCTCTACACCGATATGAACGCCATCAGACGCGATGAAGTTACAGACAATATCCATTCAATCTTCGTAGACCAGTGGGACTGGGAGAAGATTATATACAAAGAACAGCGTAACCTTGATACCCTCAAGGACGTAGTAAAGGACGTTTACGCCGTACTTCGCAAGACCGAGAAATATCTTGCCATCCAGTACGACTACATCGAGGAAATCCTTCCTCACGACATTTTCTTTATCACATCTCAGGAACTTTTGGACATGTTCCCCGAGTACACGGCCAAAGAACGCGAGTACTACATCACCAAGGCCAAAGGCGCCGTATGCATCATGCAGATAGGCGACAAGCTTGAAAACGGCGAGCCCCACGACGGACGTGCTCCCGACTACGATGACTGGGCTCTCAACGCTGACATTTTAGTGTACTATCCCGTACTTGACATCGCTCTTGAATTATCCTCCATGGGTATCAGAGTTGATGCCAAATCCTTAAAGAGCCAGCTTGAAAAAGCAGGCTGCCCCGAGCGCGCGAAGCTCCCTTTCCAGAAGGCTATCTTAAAGAACGAGCTTCCCTACACCATCGGCGGCGGTATCGGACAGTCCCGTATATGTATGTTCTTCTTGCGTAAGGCACACATCGGCGAAGTCCAGTGCTCTTTATGGCCCAAGGAAACCGTCAAGGCACTTGAGGAACGTAATGTTCCGTTGTTATAATTTTAAATTTTGAGTTTGAGCTGCCACATTTCGAATGAGTCGAATGTGGCAGTTTTTTGGATGTGGGGTTTGATTATGAAAAGAAGAATAGTTGTATTTATTATCTGTATGACTCTTTTTGCCGGAGGTTGCACAGCAAAAGGAGGCTCCGAGGCTGAAGTACCTAAAGAGACAAGCGCAGTTCCCGAAGAGAATATTATTGATACGGTTTCCGGGAAAACCGATGCAGAAATGTTCAGCGAAGAAGCTGAAGCCTTCGCCCGTGAAATTCTTGAAAAAGAAAAACAAGAGTTTAACGGTAAAGAACAGGGCTATGAAATGGATGTGGAAATTTATGACAAAAAAGTTTTACATGCTCCGAGCGGTGAACTTTATTTTTTCCGCATCAGTACGGAGCATTTAGGCCAGGGGGACAATGCATACATTATCAAATCCGACGAATCCGGTATGCAGATTCTATTTTCGGAACCGATGTGGGCCCGCTCCTATTACAACATATATGACGGCGTTTATATGCAATACTGCGGAAGCGGTGGCGCCGTGACTTATGAAGAGTCGTTATTTAGCGCTGATACCGATATAGAACCGATTTATTCCTATAAAACCGATATGCTCCTTGGAGCGTGGGAAAGTGATTGGGAGGAAGATTTCAGTTTAATGAAGCCTTTGATTGCCGCCTTCGAAGAAGCCGGAATACCTGACGCATTTCTCGAGGACTCATTTGCAGAGATGTTTTCGGTAGGCAATAATCGCGCTTGGAAATTGTCCTTCCGGGAGGAAGAGACGTATAAGACTATAGTGGCTGATGTTATAGATTCTTTTGACTTTCCCGACTCGACTGCAGTTTTTCTCAATCAAGAATCATTCGAAAAAAAGTGCAGCGAGATGCTTGCAGATAAAGGAGTCGATTTATCCGCAATATATTCTAACGAGCCTATTATCGGTGAGAAGGTATCTCTGGTGTGGAAAAAGATAGTTAAGTAAGTATTGGGGGCCGGTTTTTCTCCCGGAAAAAGAATGTGATACATAAAAATGTCTTAACAGAGTTTTTATCTATTGTTTTTGAACGCTTTCTTGAGTCTGCAATGGATAAATGGTCAAAATGAGAATTATTATCTATTGCCAGCTGCCTTGATTAAAGATTTTATGGTGTGAAACAAGATTATATCGCAAGTTACCAAGTGATAAAAAGCGCAGGATGGTATTTTTATCTGTTGATATCTTTAAAAGGGATTGAAAAATAATGGATAAAATCGAGGGAAAACGTATTCTTATCCATTGCAGGGATAAATTCAAGGTTTTTAATCTCAAAAAATTAAGAGGACGACTTAAGTCGTCCTCCTTTAAGGTATTTGCATATAATTCTATAAGTTTTCTTTTACCAGTCTGTAATACTCCTCCTCACGGCCGCCGGAGAGAAGCTTGTCGATTTTTTCGTAAAGCTTTTTGTCCGTGGATATGAGGGCTACAATCTCGGGATTGTAGTGGTCATAGGAGTCGGACTGCAGTTCTTTTAAGACGTCGGCAAAGGATTTTTTGTTGGCGTAGTTGCGGCCGAAGTAGTCTGTGGCGGCATCAAGGGAATCGCAGACGGTTATTACGTCGATGGCAAATTTGGTGCGAAGTCCCTTTGTGGAGAAACGCTCAGGATAGCCTGTGACACCGTCGTGGAACTTGTGATGGCCAAGAATAACCGCGTGGTAGTCGTCAAAGTCCTCATCTACCGCGTCGGCGCCCATGCCGGGGTGCTGTCTTATGATGTCAAACTCTTCGTTGGTGAGTTTTCTGTACTGAGTATTGATTATGTTGGGCATACGTGTCTTACCGATGTCATGGTAGAGGGCACAGCGCCTGATGTAGAGCCTTATGTCGTCGGCTTTTTTGTAAAGTTCATCCGTCGATTTTAAATTGTACATGGGAAGCAGAAGCTCCGGCCTGTTTTCGATTACGGAATCCACAATCATTCTTGAGAGGGCCGCTACCATGTGTGAGTGGAAAAAGGTCTGAATCTGTCTGTGAAGAATTACGTTAAAGATTGTATTTTCTTTTTCCTCAAAGGTTTCAAGAAGACTTAAATGCTTGAAGCACCAGTCCGTAAGCTCGTGGTTCATGAAGGGACTGTAGTCCTTGCGGGCCACTCTTGCGTAGTATTTGTTAACGTGATTTATAAGATTCCTGGTTTCTGTTTTTCTAAGGGTTTCGTCTACCCGTTTGTCCTTCAGCCAGTCGAAAATAAGTGCCTGGGGGAACTGGGTATTAAAGGTGTAGTCCTCGTCGTGGGCGTAAGGAAGCTTAGCTTTCTTGGAAATTTTCTCCGAACTCCTTATTTTGAAATATGCCAGCAGGTACTCCACCGCATCGGTGTAGGCACAACGGCCTTCAATGTAGAGGGCACGGTAATTGGCCAAAAGAGGAAGGCAGTTGATTGAAAGCTCATTGCCGCATTTTTCGCACTGTTCTTTGTACACTTCACGGGCAAGCTTGCAGAACTTCGCCTTGGTCATTTCGGTGGCGCCGGGTACCAAAGATTCGTGGATGAGGATGTTTTCCCGTATGAATTCCATGATGGTTTTTATTTCGGGATTGTTTCCGTCAAGCCTTTGCACGGCATCTGATGCATAGAGGTCCTTAACTTTGTCATAGTAGGCAAAAGCGTCGTCCACGCTCAAAAAATTATAGGAAGGCATGACGCAGATTAAGTTGGAATAAGCAACAAAAATGGCTCTGCGCACGTAAAAGTCCGTGAATGTGGCATATTCTTTGGCATAGGCAACGATTTTGATGTAGGAATCATAGGCAAGTTTGCCGTAGGGCTTATAGCCCATTTTAAAGGTGGCTGCAGCCTCGTAACCTAAGCGGACATACAAAAGAATGAGGCGGCTTAAGTTGTTTTTGCCACGAAAATAGGTAATAAGCAATTGGAGAAGCTTGACTACCATAAACGGGTCGTCGTAAGGCCCGGGGCCGAGGTCTATCAACTCGGCGCAGATTGAATCGGCTATTTCATCCGTAAGAGAAGAGGGGTTCTCAAAAAATGGCGCAAGGAAAAGACCCATATCAGCGTTATCGGCGTAGGCTTTTCTGGTGGCTTCGGAACGTTTCTTGTAGTTCTTCATCCATTTGTCCCGATCCTTGTCAGCATAAATAAGCTCGTCATAACGCTGGATTATGGTCATGTTTTCTTTAAAAAGTGTGAAGGCGTTGTGAACGTCTTTTGCCGTGGCAATCCTTTTTACCGAACCCATTTTTCCTCACTTTATGATAAAAGAATGCTTTTTAATTCCTCAACAGTTTCCGCTATAACCTCTGCACCGGCCACCGTGAGTTCTTCTTTGGAACCGTATCCGTAGGAAACGGCTACCGTGGGGAGGTGTGCGGCTATTGCTGCCTCAACGTCGTATTTTCTGTCACCCACCATGACGGCCTCGGAAAGATCGCCTGCGGGGTCAAGAGAAAGAAGACGGAGACACTCTGCGATGATTTCGGATTTGTTCTCTCTGGTTCCGTCAAGCTCGGAACCCATTATTACATCAAAATATCCATCGATTTTAAAATATTTGAGTATCTTTTCCACAAAAACTCTGGGCTTGCTGGAGGCAAGGGCGAGCTTGCGACCCTTTTCTTTTAAGGCTGAGAGAAGCTCCGGAATACCCTCGTATAAATCATTCTCAAAAAGTCCCACAGTGGAGAATCTGGCACGATATGCAGCGATAACATCCTCCATGTCTTCGGGCTTTATATGGTAGAAATCCCTGAAAGAATCCCTTAAAGGCGGGCCTATGAAAGGCGTCAGGGTATTGATGTCGGGGACATCGATTCCGTATTTCTTAAGTGCTGTCTGGACACTGGTGCATATACCGACTTTGGGGTCGGATATGGTTCCGTCCAAATCAAATAAAACATATTTGTACATTTTTACTCCATTCCCTTCAATGATTTCCTGTCATTATAGCACATGTGAATTAATAAATTTGGAATGTGCTAAAATTTTGGGCATATTTTACATTTTCCGAAAAAACTCGTTTTTGTATAATGGTTTCCAGAGGGAACGGAATAATATTCGGCTGTCGATAGGGGTATCGACGGTATAAAGGAGGCGTAGCTTATGCAGGCGAAGATCTTTTTATCTCCCTCGATGGTACGGGATTTTGTCAATGTTGCATCCAAGTGTGATTTTGACATTGATATAGCTAGTTATAATCGTTACATAGTAGATGCAAAGTCCATCCTCGGCGTTTTGGGCCTTGATATGAACAGCGCTCTCACCGTAACTTATGACGGCTTTAATTCTGAATTCGAGGGCTTTTTAAAGCAGCATGCCGTAGCTTGTTAGCATGCGAACATATGGTTGACTCCCCGCTGTTGCTTTTTTATAATTAGCATAACGGCGTTGGGAGTTTTTTTATGGTCAAAACACGGATTAGCGTCCGCAATCTGGTAGAATTTATACTGCGTTGCGGCGACATAGACAACAGAATGGGCGGCGATGCTTCTTTGGAGACCATGCAGGAAGGCGCCAGGCTCCACAGACTGATTCAGAGACGTGCGGGCTCAGACTACACGCCCGAAGTTCCCCTTGCCTACACTTATGTTGAAGACGATGTCGAGATATCCGTTGAAGGCCGTGCCGACGGCGTAATTGACAATGACACAGGCGTCACCGTAGACGAGATTAAGACCACTTACGGTGATGTTATGAAATATACGGAGGCGAAACCCCTCCATCTGGCTCAGGCCAAATTCTACGCGCACATTCTGGCGCAGAGTAAGAATCTTCTTTCGATAAAAGTACGTCTTACCTACGTAAACATCGACACCGAGGAGATTCGTTACTTTAATTACACCTTTTTGCAGGAAGAACTGAATGAATTTACCTCCTCCGTCTGCCATGAGTACGTTAAGTGGGCGAGACTTGAGGACGATTTGATTAAGACGAGAGACGCTTCCGTCAAGGGCCTGCCTTTTCCTTTTGAGTACAGAGCCGGCCAGGAGGAGCTTGTTAAGCAGGTCTACTACACGATTTATCGTAAAAAGAAACTCTTTCTCGAGGCCCCCACAGGCGTAGGCAAGACCATAGCGACTTTGTACCCTTCGGTTCAGGCCATGGGACAGGGGCTTTTTACCAAGCTCTTTTACCTCACAGCCAAGACCATCACCCGCACAGTTGCCGAGGATACGGTTCGCATTATGCGCAAGGACGGCCTTAAGATAAAGAACATCACCCTTACGGCCAAAGAAAAAATCTGTTTCACCGCCGAGCACGAGTGCAATCCCGATGCCTGCCCCTATGCCAAGGGCCACTTTGACAGGGTCAATGACTGCATCTATGAGCTCATCACCCACGAGGATTCCATAACCGCCGATGTTGTGGCAGAATATGCCCGCCGGTT
>JAEEGJ010026236.1_pt1 | contig 11835 bp, 11 predicted proteins | sample 8958761 | NCBI WGS metagenome assembly JAEEGJ01 (sample SAMN16246546, study PRJNA631951) | gut metagenome | biome: gut microbiome; feature: rumen; material: RS-attached | host: Bos | place: Iran: Karaj | collected 2018-10
CGGTAGTACGTGCAATATTCTCTAGATTAACATCCTCAGCAAGCTTTTTGTTTCTTGCGTGGACTTTGAGGATCTCTTCTCTTCCCGCTACATCCGGTCTCTGAACCGTTACTTTACGGTCAAATCTTCCGGGTCTTAAGATGGCGGGATCGAGGATATCTACTCTGTTGGTTGCAGCCATAACGATGATTCCGGAATTCTCTTTGAATCCGTCCATCTCAACCAGAAGCTGGTTTAAAGTCTGCTCTCTTTCGTCATGTCCGCCTCCGAGACCCGTACCACGCCTTCTGGCAACGGCATCGATCTCATCAATGAATATGATACAGGGCATGCGCTTCTTGGCTTCTTCAAACAGATCTCTTACTCTGGAAGCTCCGACACCTACGAACATTTCTACGAAATCGGAACCGGAGATCGATAAGAAAGGAACTTTTGCTTCGCCGGCAACCGCCTTGGCAAGTAATGTTTTACCGGTTCCGGGAGCACCTTCGAGAAGAACTCCTTTGGGGATTCTTGCTCCGAGGCTTGAATATTTACCGGGATCTTTAAGGAAATCAACGATCTCCGCAAGTTCTTCTTTTTCTTCTTTAAGACCTGCTACATCCGCAAAGGTGATCTTTCCGTCACCGTTGATGATGTTGATCCTTATCTTGCCGAAATTCAGCATCCGGCTTCCCTGACTCTGTCCCTGGGCGGATCCGAAAAGCGCCGACATCAGGAATACTGCAACAAATGCAAGCAATATTATGGGAATCAGGATGTTTACTATCCAGTTGGAAACCGCCTTGTCTTTGATAACGGGATCGATGCCCCCTTCTCTTAAAGCAGCGTCGGCTTCATTTACATCCGTAACATATATTCTCTGTACGGCTCCGTTCTTTAACTTGACTGCAACATAACCGGTCTGTCCCGACGAGTCGGGAGTTATCTCGCAGGCCACAATCTTACCCTCTGCCAGGTCACTCTGAAGCTGTCCGTATGAATATGATGTGGAATTTCCCTTAAGGGTCTGTAATATCCACACCAGTATCAGTATAAAAAAGATCAGCCACAGATACGATCTAAACGGGTTTCTAGCACTTTTTTCCAAAATAATTCCTCCAAACGGATCAATCGAACTTCACAACACCAATATAAGGCAAGTTTCTGTATTTCTGATCGTAATCGAGACCGTAACCTACCACGAACTCATCGGGAATCTGGAATCCCGTATAAGCCACATCAACTTCGGTAACTCGTCTCGAAGGTTTATCGAGAAGAGTACAGAGCTTAAGAGATCTGGGACCTCTTTCTGAAAGCATCTTAAGGAGATAACTGAGAGTTCTTCCGCTGTCTACAATATCTTCAACTACAATGACATCCTTATCCTTAAGAGGCTCGTCCAGATCCTTTACTATCTTGATAAGTCCGCTGGATTCCGTTCCGGAACCGTAGCTGGATGCACTCATGAAATCAAGGGATGTATCAAGCTTGATACGCTTTGCCAGCTCACACATAAAGAAAGCGCCGCCTTTAAGGACACATACCAAATGAACCTGCTTTCCGGCATAATCCTTGGTTATCTGATCTCCGATCTCCTGAATTCTCTTATCTACTTCTTCTTCGCTAAGCATTACTTCAACATGTTCAGCCATATTTTTACGCCTCCATCTTGACTATTAATATTTTATCCGTTTCATCCGTAAGCTTGGCGCTGTCACCCATCCTGTATCCGATGACCCACAGTACTTCGCTTCCGACAGCCATGACCGCTATCTTCTCCTTATCCGGAGCAGTAAGTTTAAGATCCGTCAGATAATCGCTGACACTCTTTTTGCATGGCCTTCCTTCTTTGTCTCTGATAACAAGATAATCTCCGGATCGTCTTTTTCTGATCTCGTATACCGGAGAATCTTCTATCCTTAAATCTGATGCGATGAGGGATATTTTATCACAATCAAAATATTTAGTGTACCTGTTAAGCGGATTTGAGGGGTCAAGCAATGCTGCTTTTTCCTCTCCCGAAAGATCTGATGCCTTAATCAGGCGGGTTTGAACCGCAGGAACATCACCTTCCACCGGCTTACCCCGTCTTAAAGTGATCCTATCATGGGAAAAATCCGCAGATATTTCATACGGAAGATCCAGATGCTTTCCCGCCCCGGCCTTTGCCATATCCATGACGGCCTTGGCGTGAACCTCTCCGATATCTTTTTTACCCGGAGTCAAGGAAGTCAAAACCTTAAGGATCAGCATGGAAGCTATCACCTCTGGAAGCTTATTGAAAGCCTCTTTATCAATCTCGGTAAATTCTTCTCCGGATGATGACACAACATTTTTAATCTCTTCATCCACCACAGAGTCCAGATACCGGGTAATAGCCCGAAGCTTGTCCGATGCGTATGCTATATGTTCCGAAGCCGCAGAGCAGATTTCCGATGCCTCGGGTAATATCTTATTTCTGATACGGTTCCTTGCATATGAAGAATCCGCATTAGTGCTGTCCGTTCTGAATTCCTGCCCTATGGATGCCAGATATTCTTCAATATCTTCCCTGGTCGTCTCCAAAAGAGGTCTTACTATACGGTCCCTGCTTCTGGAAATTCCCGAAAGTCCCCTTATCCCGCTTCCGCGGAAAAGATTAAACAGGAAGGTCTCCGCACTGTCCTCTGCGTGATGTGCAACGGCTATACGCACGCTTCCCTCGGGAAGGTTTTCTTCTTTTTCCCAGCTTACGGCCTCATTTTCAAAACTCTCATATCTGAGCTTTCTTCCGGCTTCTTCTTCGGAACAACCGGTTTCTTTTGCGATAGCGGGAATGTCTTTTTTGATCTCCTTAAAAAGAATACCTTCTTTATCGCAAAGATTTCGGACAAATAAAGAATCTTCATCCGCCTCGGTTCCGCGGATCATATGGTTAATATGTAAAACCCTGATATATCCCTCAGGGAGCATTTTTTTCATCAAAAATAAAAGGCAGATAGAATCTGCCCCGCCGGATACCCCTATGACAAGGCGGACCGGGCCGCCTGCCATTAATTCATCCATATATTTTTTACAGACGATCTCGGCTTTGGTTTCCACTAGTTATCCTCAAGTCGGAAAATAATCTCACCTTCGTTAACAAGTCCGAGCTTCTCGTGAGCCTGCTCTTCGGCATACGCCTTTGTCTGAACGTACTTTTCAAGTTCGTTCAGCTCTTCTGCCCTGTCGAGCTCTGCCGCAATCTGTTCATCAAGAGCCTGATCCTGTTCCTCATATACACTGAGTCTGGATTTAACATCCTTGATCTGGATCATGACCACTACCGTGATCATCAGAATAATGATCGCTGCGGTAACATATCCGTAAGCACCGGATCTTCTGCGGCGCTTTTCCATTGCGGTCTGTTTTCTTTTTCTGGATTTGTTTAAGGCAGTTGCCATCATAATTCCTCATACATCGCGTCGGCTTCTTCTTTCTTAACCGTTTCGCGTACATCTGTAACTTTTACCTTGAGTTCACGGTTTCCGAAGGAAACACATATAACATCTCCGACCTTTACATCGGTTGATGCCTTGGCAGGTCTGTCATTTATCGTAACTCTTCCGGCATCGCAGGCGGAATTGGCTACGGTTCTTCTCTTGATCAGCCTGGATACTTTCAGATACTTATCGAGTCTCATACCATACCTCTGATACAAAAGTGCACCCGCCTGACAAGTCAAACGGGTGCGCTGTTATACACATAGAACAATTAGTTAAGAGCGTCCTTAAGAGCCTTGCCAGCCTTGAACTTAGGAGCCTTTGAAGCCTTGATCTTCATAGCCTTACCGGTCTGAGGATTTCTTCCTTCTCTGGCTGCTCTCTTAACAACCTCGAAAGTTCCGAATCCAACAAGCTGAACCTTGTCGCCTTTCTTGAGAGCCTTGGTAACTACGTCAGTGAATGCCTTAACAGCCTTCTCAGCGTCCTTCTTGGTAAGATCAGCGGAATCTGCAACAGCTGCAACAAACTCGGTCTTGTTCATGATGTAACTCCTCCTGTATTTGTAATTGTTTGCACGATTTAAACGGGAAATCGCTAAATTTATTATATAAACATAAAACCACTGTTTGTCAAGAAAAACCGTGCATTCTAGGGGGTTGTGGCCTCCAGATCCGTGAATGAAAACGACATATCCGAGGTGCCCTCATCGACGGTGATCGTATAACTCTTGGTGTTATATCCGGTCATACTCAGCGTAACCACATGGGAACCCGTTGTCTTCGGGAAATAACAGGGAACTACGCCCACGTAATTGCCGTCAACATAGCATTCCGCCCCTGTGGGAGCATTGATGTACACTCTGTTGTTTGCCGTAGTCGTGGTCTGAACCGTTGAGGTACCGTTGCCGCTAACATCGGATGATGATCCGTTTCCGCTGACGTCCTCGGTTTCTTTTTCCATGGTGATGCTGATTCCGGCACTCTCTTCACCCACGCTTAAGTATCTCGTAAGAGTCTGATATCCGTCGCATGTGCACATCAGCTGGTGAAGTCCGTAAGTCAGTGAAACCGCTGACGAAGTATCTACCTTTTCGCCGTCTATATAAAGCGTTGCATCTGCAGGTGTAATGGAAAAGAGAACGAGTCCCTCCTTGGGCGTTTCGGGAACAACATCCGAAAGATCCAGGATCGTTTCGAGTCCTCTTTTGATCGTAACGCTTCTGTCCACACTCATTCCGCTTCCGGATACTACGATATTGTAGGTTCCTTCGGGAACGGTAAGGAGCATGTCTTCGGTGATCTTCTGGATGTTCTTGGTTCCTATCTCTATCCAGCCGCCTACAAAATACTCATGGCCGGAAAGTCTCAGATATCCGTGTCCTTTTTCAACGCTTACGCTGTAAACGGTTGTGTCGATTCCTCTGAAAGTAAGGACATCCGCGCTGTTTATCTCTCTGTAATCAAGCTCTTCCTTGCCGGAGTAGCAAAACAGATCGTCCGAAAGCTTGTAAATATCATTTCCGAGAGTAACTTCGTTTTTTATTCCGTTAAAAACATACTGGTCGGTAGATTGCTTAACCCATGCAGCGGATGATAATGCCGCCATGGTCAGGTGTCTCTTCTCTTTGACGAAACGAAGGTCCACGATATCTCCCACGGTCAACTGAGACAGGGAGATGAGCTGACCGTATCTGTCATAAAAGCCCGTGGTTCCGTCGTATCCGAGGGTATATCTCTTTCCCAATTCGTTATTAAGAAACGTCAGCGTTGCACCCTCGGTGTCCTTGGCTACCAAAACCGCGGTATCCGTAGAATCGTAATCATAGGTCCCGTACATGACAAATCCGGTATCGGAAGGAGTAACGGAAGGCTGCGCAGGATTTCCCGAAGCGGGCTGATTTCCGCAGCCGCCCAAACAGGTAAGTGCCATTACAAACGCAGATAGCACGGCAACTTTGACCTTTATTTTTTTGAGAAATGAATTAAATTTCATCTTTCATGGTGCCTGCGATTTTAAGCAGGGCTTCTTTATCATTCATGGAGGGGTCGTCGATAACCACATCAAGCAGTGCGCTGAGGATCTTACCGAGTCCGGGACCGGGATTTATGCCCATTCCCATAAGATCTTTTCCGTTAACCGCAAGGTTTTTAAGATTGCAGCACTGGTTTTCTCTAACGATTATCTCATATTCTGCCGAATATTGTGCCAGCATATCCAGCTTTTCTTCTCTCTTAAAAGTGCTCTGCGCCAAAATGTCCGCTCTCTCAACTTCAAGAAGCAGGGCAAAATCCTCTTCCATTAGTCGTACGCCCTTTCTGACAACTCTGGGGCTGCAGGGTATTCCTTTTCCGAGATCGTGATACCTGATAAGCCTGCATACACGTCTTATGGTGTCATTATCCAGCTTCCATCTTCTGAGAATCTCTTCTGCCATCTCGGCGCCTAAGGTTGCATGTCCGTGGAAATGCGTTACCCCGGCTTCGTCTATGGTAAGAGTCTCCGGCTTGGCTATATCGTGAAGTAGCATGGTAAGACGGATGATCCGATCATTTCTTGATATTTTCACGGATTCAACGATATGGTCCCCTACGCTGTACATATGATGGGGATGGTTTTGCTCCGTCTCCATGGCCTTATCAAATTCCGGGAAAAAAACTGCGGTCAGGCCGGTTTCATAAGCTGTCTTTATCATCTCGGGATGGTCCGAGGTAAGGAGCTTGATAAGCTCCGTTGTGATTCTTTCTGCAGATACCACAGAGAGCGTCGATGCTCTTTTTTTGATGGAATCATACACATCGGAATCGAGTTTATAGCCCAGTTTTGCGGCAAATCTGACGGCTCTGAGCATTCTGAGTGCATCTTCCGAAAATCTCTCTTCGGCATTTCCGACGCATCTGATGATACCGTCCTTAAGGTCCTGCATTCCTCCGAAGAGATCGATCAGTCCCGCCCTGTCGTTATAGGCCATTGCGTTAATCGTAAAATCCCTTCTTTTCAGATCTTCTTCAAGGCTGGGAACAAAGGTCACTTTATCGGGATGCCTTCCGTCGCTGTAAGCTCCGTCCGTACGATAAGTGGTAACTTCGTATCCGGTGTTTCCCTTCATTACGGTAATTGTTCCGTGCTGAAGGCCCGTATCCACCGTTCTTCGAAACAATGCTTTGACTTCAAGAGGAAGCGCATTGGTGGTGATATCCCAATCGTCCGGTTCCTTACCGAGTATGCTGTCTCTTACACAGCCGCCCACTACATAGGCATCAAAACCTGCATCAAACAGCGTATCCAATATATAATTTACTTCTTTTGGAATAGTAATGTTCATTTAATAAAAAAGCGGCCGTAAGAAGAGTCCCTATCTCTGTCTTCCGGCCGCAAAAAGGTCTGTTATCGGATTAATTTTCACCCGATTCTGTGTTGTAAAGTTCCTGCATCTGCTGAAGGAGCTCAGCTGCTGCTTCTGCAGAAAGGTAATCAAGATTTCCTTTAGGATCGTTTACAACAAGAGTCTCGGTGATACCTGCCAGATAATTGTCCATTTCCTCCGACATCAAGATATTCTTAATAGTATAATACCACGAAGGCTTTCCTTCGCCCACATAATAAGCTACATATGTGATGGAAGAAGCGGTGTCGAAATAGGAAGTGACGTCTCCGGCTTTACGGGTATCGTCATTAGCCCAGGTGCTGAGGTCTCCGGGAAGAGCGCTTCCGGTAATTCCCTCGTAAAGGCCGCCCTCTACATTCTGATCAACGGCATATTTATCATAAAGAGAGATAAATGCTGTTTCATTATTTCCGTTCTGAGCATACTCGGAAAGGATCTGTGCTCCGTTATCCTCATTGGTAGAAATAATTCTAAGTGAAAGAGTGGGCTCCTGATCCTGATATCTTGCTACGAAGCCTACTACATAGTAGCTGTTGGTTGCTTCAGCCTCAACTACGGTAGTATCTCCTTCCTTTCTGGAAGCATCAAGGATCCAGTTACGGATCTGATAGTTTACAACGGAAGCTTTCTCAGCCTCGTGAAGCTCGCCGTCTTCCATAATAGTGGGCTCTGCCTCATCGGCAAGTTCCTTTGCTGCAGCCATGGCAGCTTCCTTCTCGGCATCGGAAGGAGTATAAGATCCGTCCTCTGCTACCGCTGCGCCTTCATCTGCAAGCTCGGTGGGCTCGGTGGGAAGCTCAGCGTCGATTCTTACCATCTTGTAATCGAATACATCGTAATCATCTGCATCTTCGGTATAACGAGCATTGATCTGATCATCGGTAGGCTCAAATCCGTTCTGCTTGTAGTCACTGTACTCTGTAACAAGAAGAGTTTCTCTGACAAGTTTCTCGATTCTCTTCTCGGTAGCAAATTCTCCGAGAGACTGCTGATAGTATGCTTTAAGGCTCATATCAGCTTCCTTAGCGGCATCTCTCATGGTCTGAGCATATTCCTCATACTGCTCGGTTACATCTGCGGTATAACCTTCCTTGGCAATCTCCGCACCGAGAGCGATGGTCTGCTTGATGCGGTTAACAGCTTCCTTCTGGAAATACTGTCTGAAGGTAAGGGTCTCATCATACATCTGGTTCTCAATATCGGAAACATCCATTCCGTATGATGAAAGCAGATAGCTGTAGTTATTAACGTAAGCGTTCTTAACCATGTTGTAGTTGTAATCAAACTCAACACGGCTTACTGCTCTGTCACCGATGGTGCAGACAGTCTCGGTCATTCTCATATACTTTCTGATAGGGAATGAAGCGATGAATGCGATGATTGCAATAAGGATTACGATTCCTGCGCATTTCCAGATAGTCTGCTCGCGCTTCTCGCGTCTTTTAGCCTCCTTACGCTTTTCCATCTTAATATCATAGTGCGTCTTGACAGCCTTTTCGGTTTTTTCCGTATTTTCGGTGTTCTCCGTCTTAACGGCACTTTCGGTTTTCTCGGACATAAGAATCTCCTTTCATACCGGGCGTTAGACTCCCTTCGCCCCGCGCATTGCATTATTCTATCCCATTTTGAAGCTTTTGGGAAGATTTTTCACAAATATGACTTATATACATCTCGGCTACATCAAGGTCTGTAAGGCTGTAGAGCATCCTTGCCCCGGCCGCATCCTCGACCTCATTTACGATCCATTTTCCGTGATCTTTAATGAAATCCACCCCGATGTAATCGGACAGGAGGTAATCGGACAGCTTAAGTGCCATATTTACCGCCTCTTCGGGCGGATCGACAAGCACCGCTTCACCTCCCAGGCTGAAATTACTCCTAAAATCCGTCTTGGAAGTTCGAAGAACCGATGCCAGCACCCTGCCACCCATAATATACAGGCGCATATCCTGACCGGGGGTATCACACATTTTCTGTATGATCCATTCGGAAGGATTAAGTCCTCTTATGATCTCGCGGACATCTTCGTACTTTCTTGCCTTAAATACCCTGTTTCCGCCGTGGCCCCTTCTGTGCTTAACGATGTAAGGCGCCACAAAAGGAATCTCATCTTCGGGTGTATCCCCGGGTACCGTCTCCATTACCGGCATTTCCAGTTCCCGGAAAAGAGAATACTCTTCAAGCTTGTCGTTTCCTACACGAACGGTTTCCGAATTGTTAAAGCTCTTGATTCCCTGACCTTCAAAATATCTCGAAACTTCTTCGTCCCTGGATCTGTTTATCGCAAAAACCGCGTCCGTTTCATCAAATGCCTGCATCGGCGTTATAAGATCGAGACGAATCCCTCTCTCTGCAGCCTTCTGAGTCAGGCTGTCTATGAACCATCTGTTTTTTTCTATATCCGCTTCAAAATAAACCAGAAGCGCTCTATTTTCTTTCATCCATGTACTCTTTTATATAACTTATTATGTGCTCGGCCATGTTTATGCCTGTGCACTGGAGCGTTGTTTTAAAGTGGGGATTGGAGTTTACCTCACAAATGATGGGGCCTTCTTTTCCGAACAGGACATCCACACCCGCAAAATCAAGACCCAGGGCGCGGCATGCGGCGATTGCCATCTCCTCCTGCTCCTTGGTTGCGGTAAAGCTCTTCATGCTGCCGCCGTTTGTGATATTGGAGCGGAAATCATTGTCATTATATCTGTACATCGAAGCAACCACTTTGTCTCCGACTACATTGATCCTCACATCCCTGCCCGCAGATTCCTCGATATACTCCTGCATTATAAAAGGATGTTCCTTAAAAGAAGCAATAAGAACTTCCGCTTCATACGAGTTCTTAACCAGATGAACCTGCTGACCGAAAGATCCCCTGTTTTCCTTAATTACCATGGGATATCCCAGTTCTTCCTCCGCCTTCCTTAGAAAAGAAAGATCCGTGCATCCGAATGTGGGATATGCCTTGGGGGATAAAAATGTCTTCGGGGTTCTGATTCCTCCGGCCACAAGAGCTATGGCGGTCTGGCCTTTATCGTCGCAGGCTTCGATGCTCTGTGCCGAATTAAAAAGCCTCAGCCCCATCTTCTCAAGGCGGGAAGCCAGGAGAATGTCCTTATCCCAGAAGATTCCGAAATCGGGAAGTTCAAAGTCATCAAAACCGCTCTGCACGCTGCAGAATATGTCCGATGAAGTCTTAAGATCAAGCTCCACGCCGACCTTTTTACCCGCTTCGAGAAGCAAATTATAGATCTCGCTGAACTTATCCCATTTAACAAAAGAATTTACTATTAACCAGCCTTTCAATGCCCTATCCTTCCCGGCGGATTTATCTGCCGCACGAACAGCATTTTATCATATTCGCATCAGCGAATGATATCATCCACCGTGAAAATCTCTTCAATAGGAACATCGAAGACCTTGGCAACCTTCCAAGCCAGTACCAGACTGGGATTGTAGCGTCCGTTCTCGAGATTTCCTATGGTTTCGCGACGTACTCCGACCTTAAAAGCAAGCTCTTCCTGGTTGATTCCGAGCTTTGCACGGTACTCTTTGATCCTGTTTTTGATCATCCGGGCTCCTTTCATATCCAAAAGAGGTAAATAGATAACATTTTGTGATATATTTAGTGCATTTTGTTGCTGATAGCACTCATAATGTTGTAACGACTACTCTAATTGTTATAAATATACCTCTTTTTAGAAATTTGTCAACCTCATCCGGAGAATCCTTATCTCAATTCAGCTCTCCGGAGAACAAAAAACGGCCTTCGGACCGTATGGTCCGAGGGTCGTTTTCAAGCTCAAAGCCGCATGATTACTGCTTTCTGTACTGGATAGGGGTTACTCCGTAGGTCTTCTTGAACATTCTGTTAAAATGCTCGACATTTTCGTATCCGACCTCGAGAGCAATGTTTTCGATGGACTTTGCGGTGTCCTTAAGAAGGGTCTTAGCCCTCTTTAATCTCTCGATACGGACGACATCCTGGAAGGTTTCCCCGGTTTTATCCTTAATATATTTGGAAAGATAAGGTCTGGAGAGGTGGAACTCCTCAGCCATGGAATCAAGGGACACATCCAGGTAATTTCTCTGGATATAGGTAAGTACCTCAACAAGTCTCTCTTCACGGGCTCTGTTGATGTGCTGGTCTGCAGCAACTTTATTGACACAGCTTACAAGAGCCGCATTGGACGCCTTGATGATATCCTCATCCACACCCACGCCCCAATAGGTCTTACCTTCAGAAACAACGCTTACATAGGAAGCTGCCTTTGAGGAACTGGTCTTGGAGATCGCATGCTCTTCGTAACCGGTGAGTTCATAGTCGATTCCCAGATAAAGCTTGATGGCATTACTTACGGAGTCGAGTCTTCCGTTACCTACGGTTACGACATTCTGCTCTCCGCTCTTATCCTTGAAGCTGACGGAAGCTTCTATTCCGCCGTTTCCGAGCTGCTTATAATGGATCTCGGTTGCATCAAAAACGGGTCTTGAGGTGATATAAACGTCCTCAAATACCGAGAACATCTCATCAGGCTTAAGCTCCTTGTGCTTTCTGTCGGAAACGCCCTTCATGAGATATCCGACCTCTTCCTTCATAGCTGTGGGAAGGCTGAAGCCGAACTGCTGCTTAAGAACGAATGCTACGCCGCCCTTTCCGGAAGTGGAATTGATACGGATAACATCGGATTCGTACTCTCTTCCGATATCCGAAGGGTCGATGGGGATATAAGGAATATCCCATCTTGCTCCTGTCTTGCCTTCGGCGCGGTAATTCATACCCTTGCTTATTGCATCCTGGTGAGATCCCGAGAAAGCGGTAAATACAAGATCGCCGCCGTAAGGAGTTCTCTCATGGACCTTCATATTGGTAAATCTCTCATAATCGGCGCGGATCTTCATTATGTTGGAGAAATCAAGGCCGCTGTCCACACCGTGGGTAACCATATTCATGGCTACGGTTACAAGGTCTACATTACCGGTTCTTTCACCGTTTCCGAAAAGAGT
>JAEEGJ010026237.1_pt1 | contig 11834 bp, 14 predicted proteins | sample 8958761 | NCBI WGS metagenome assembly JAEEGJ01 (sample SAMN16246546, study PRJNA631951) | gut metagenome | biome: gut microbiome; feature: rumen; material: RS-attached | host: Bos | place: Iran: Karaj | collected 2018-10
CTTAAGAGCACCAGACGAGGCGCGCTGCCAAGAACTCCTCGTTCCGCTACGCTCCATTCAGAGTTCTTGGCAAAAGAAAACAAATTATACTAAGGATTGAATTTACACAAAACTTTGGACTTGACTCGCACAAAGGGTAAAACTGTACGCATTTTGAGGTCAAATGCGTACAGTTTTGCGTACTGTCCGGGGCGAGGGGTTTTTCGAGGCTGAGAAAGGTTCGCAGGTTCCTGCAATTAAAGCTGCGCGAGCCTATTGCTGAAATTTTGCCAAATCAGGTCTCAATTCAGCAAAAAAATAGCAAAACAGGAAGGTTTTGCTAAAATCCTTGCCAAAATCACCATCGTTTTAGCAAAATTTTGGCAAAAGCGTTTTCGCGGTTCGAAAATGCGCTTCCCGCGGGACGCAAAAAAGCTCTCGCCCCGCCAATACAAAGGCCGCCTTCGTAACAGAAGACGGCCTTCCTGATAGGGAGCGGCTAAGATATCAAGCCATATACTCTACGTTGTTGATCGTGATCTTTGCGATGTTGTCTGTATCTACAAGGCGGTTGAACAGAACGATGAATCCGTTGTATGTGCCGCAGATGTAGCCGAAGCTTGCGACCTTATCACGTTCGTATACGAGATACTCGGTTCCGTCCTTATATGTGATCGTGCACTTAACGAGAGAATCAATGTCCTCGCCCTTGGGGGATTTACCGCCTGTGGAATCCCACTGCATTGCGATAGGGGAGATCTTGACTGTGGCGCCGTCAGCGGATTTGAATGTCTTGGAATCAAGCTTATCTGCTACAGGAATAACAACGCACTTCTCGTTCTTGATGTAGCTTGTGTCGCCCTTTTCTTTATTTTTCTTCTCAATATTGGCTCTTGTATCAGTTAATTCCTGGCAGTGGAGGGTGATGTGGTCGGTTATGGGCTTAGCGAATTGAGATCCGAAGAGGTTGTAAGACTCGCACATATACTCGTAGCAGTAGAGCTTTGTATCTGTTGATTTCTCAAGGTCTACCCAGATCTTGCCGTTGCCTTCCTCAAATCCGAAAATGATGTTCTGATTTTCATTGAAGAATGCGCCCTTTGCCTCATTCTCCTGCTGGCTGTAAACAAAGCAGTTTACACCTTTGGCTCTCTCGACTGTGTAAGCTACAACGATTCCCCTGTCGTCACGTACAACTGTCTCAACTGTGATAGTCGTATCGCCGATTGTAGTTGAGACGGGCTCTGTTGTGTATTTGCCGGTCAGAAGGCGCTCCGCAACCGCAGGATCCTGAGCTACGTATTCGATCTTAGGAAATGTAACTTCGTAAGTTACCGGGTTACCCTTATCGTCGTACTTACCGTTCTCGACGAGAACTTCGTTGTGACTCGCTACATTTTTCTTTCCTTCGTTGCCCCAGATCCTGTTGAAGAGCTCTCCGCCCATTGCGGCATTGACTACGAAAGGTGATGCCACTACGACTGCAGCTGCTGCCGCAGCGATCTTAACTCCTAATTTGCTTATCTTAGCTTTAGTTGAATTTCTCATTATAGATTCCTTCCCCGCCAAGTATTCATCCGAGAAAACATGATCTTCCACACCATCTGTGATGTGATCGAATTCCTCAATACTTATATCGCGATCGAAAATGTCTTTTTTAGTGTTGTGTTCCATAAGTAATCTCCTTTAATGGATTCCCCTCTGGTGAATGATCATTCTGTTCTTCAGGCTTGGCCTAAGTTCTGGCGCATCATCTTCTTGGCCCGTTCATAGCGTTTTCGTACATTTGCCTCTGTGATGCCCAGTTCTCTGGCAGTTTCTGCGACCGAATAATCATGAATGACAAGGCAGTTTACGACGTTGAAGTATTTGGGAGGAAGCGAATTCATAAGTGGTGTGCACACAGCTTCCAGTTCACTTCTGTCATCTTCAATGGCCTGTTCGCCGCAGATCTCTTCGAGATTGTCCGAGTAGCTTACGATCTTGTTCTCGTTATTTCTCTTGTTATAGATATTGATCGAAGCATTCCTGATCACCGTTATGATGTACCTTTTGCAGTCATCCGAATCAGCTTTGCGGAAAAACACCTTGTGCTTTATAAGTTGCAGAAAAGCTTCCTGGACGGCATCTTCGGCGAACTTCTCATCATGCAGCACGGATAGCGCCACACGGAACATCTTCTGTTCGTACAGCTCATAACAGCGCTCTATGAATGATCTCTGTTTTGAAGGCAGTGCCATTTATCAGGTCTCCTTGTCTATTCCTATAGAAGGCCGCCCACCAGCTTTTTTCGGGACCCCATGTCCGGCCTTCTACCCTATATAACAATTCGAAAACCGGATCTGTGACAAAATTCTTTTCAATCCATTTATACACTATGCCGGCCTTGCTTATTAGGCATAGATGCAAGAATATATACGATGTACACTATTTACCCTCAAATTCACAGCAAATAGTGTACATTTTGCGGTTTTGTACACTATATGACCATTTTTTCGAGGCATATGGTGTACATTAAAAACCTTCAAGGAATGTGATAAGTCAAACTTGCTATAATCAGTGAAGAACTGAAGGAGGCATTAGCATGGCTGAGATCGAACGTGGGATATATTTTGTTGAAGAGATTGCGAAGGGTATTTACAAGATATACGAGCAGCGCAATGCGGCAATCTATCTTGTGATCGGGGAAAAGAGGGCGTGCCTAATTGATACGGCTTACGGCCTGACAGATCTGAAAGAGCTGGTATCTGAATATACTGATCTGCCGGTTACGGTCGTAAATACGCACGGCCATATTGATCATGTGCTCGGCGATCACTGGTTCGAAGATGTGTATCTGCATCATTCGGACAAGGCCATGTACGATGAGATCACGGAAGAGTTCTCGCAGATGATCAAAGAGCCGTGGGTACTGGACTTTTACGGCGATTTTATTAAGGGGCTTGATGTCGACAGCGTGAATTTCCCTGTTCCCAAAGACATCACTGAAGGTGACGTGATCGATCTCGGAGGGAAGACGCTTGAGATCTATGAGATGCCCGGTCACACGGAAGGCAGCATCATCGTTGTTGACCGTGCTGATAAGATATGTTTTTCGGGCGATTCGATAATAGAGAATCTCTGGCTTTTCCTCGAAGAATCGACTGAGCCGGCTGTCTATCTGGATTCGCTTAAGCGCATAAGAGGAATTCTTTCTGATTCCGACATCGAAAAGATCTACAACGGCCATTTCAGTTATGAGCCTATCGTTCTTCCTAAGCTTGATACTATGGTCAAAGCCATGGAGATGATCATATCAGGGGAGCTTGAAGGTGTCCCGGTCGAGAATCACGCAGGCAAAGGCGTGGAATATTCCTATGACGGATGGAAGGTTATCTGCCGCAAATAAGCCTTGAATAAACTGCATGTGTATCTGAAATAGCGAAAAACCGATGTGGTATAATGTCGCTGTCCGGGAGGGGACCTTCCGGGTAAAAAACAAAAAATAAACCAAAGGGGAAAAGGAGTTTGTTTTTATGAAGACATTTACAAGAATGGCGGCAGCCGGTATTGCGGGAGCATTGATCCTTGCAGCTACAGGGTGTGCCAACAACAATTCAGGTGACCAGACATCTGCTACTAAGTCAGAGACAACAGCTGAGATCACAACAGAAGCAACCACAGAGGTTCCTTCTGAGTCGACAGATGCTACTGCAGCTGCGCACAAGGTTGAAGTTGAGGAAGTAGTTCTGGACACCAAGAAAGATGCGAACGGAAATGAGTACAAGACGATCGTTCCCAAGATCACGATCGACGGCAAGGAAGCCAGCGAGCTCAATGCATCCATAAGCAGCGTTATCCAGAAGAATTATGGTCTTGAGGAAAATGGCGAGTATGTTGACGGCTATCAGACGAAGTTCGTTTGGGCTGTTAAGGATAACATCATCTCGATCATTTTCGATGCTGACTATCTTACTGAAGACGGTGGAGATACAGTAGCTTTCAACTACAACATTGAAACACTTGCAGCTGTAAGCAATGCAGATGTGATCAAGGCGTATGGTCTCTCTGAAGACGATTTCAAGAAGAAGGTTGCAGATGCTTATACCGGTTACTGGGATAATACAGAGTGGCTCAAGAACGAAGATAAGGCTAACCTCAAAAAGAGCATTGATGAGATCTCTTTAACTACAGTTACACCCTGTGTTCTGCCCAATGGTGAATTAGGTGTAATAGGCCGTATCTATCTGCCTGCAGGCTCACAGTTCGAAGATATAAACGTCGTCTTCGATCTCAAAGATCTTAAGGCAGCAAGTCTCTTTTCTTGATAGTCGGATAACATAATGTAAAAGGCGGCGGGAGGAGCAAATTCCTCCCGCTTTTCATATACGGGGTGTTGAGGAAGGCCGCATGGACGATAAGATAATCTCGAAAAACAAGAAATACTGGGAAGATCATGCCGATCTCTGGTTCGGCACGACGGCTTTGCCTAAGTATGGAGTCAAATTCGTAACGGAAGATGATCTGCACTTTTTCGCAGATGTAGAAGGGAAGAAGGTCCTTGAGATATGCTGCGGAAGCGGTCATTCACTTAAGTTCCTTGCTGACAGGGGCGCCAAGGAACTCTGGGGTCTGGACCTGTCGCAGAAGCAGATCGATAACGCCAGACAGTATCTGAACTCGAACGGCTATGATGCCAATCTTATCTGCGCACCCATGGAGGCAGACAGCGATATTCCTGAAGGTTATTTTGACTACGTATATTCGATATACGGGATAGGCTGGACGACTGATCTTCCGGGCATACTTAAGAAGGCTGCCTCGTATCTTAAAAAGGACGGCACGTTCATATTCAGCTGGGGGCATCCTCTGCATTATTGCGTCGCAAAATCCTATGAGACAGGCGAGGACGTTGCAGATGATGGCGAACTGATTTTTGCGCACAGTTATTTCGACGAATCCTACATCACGATGCCTGTTCACGACAGCTCTGTATCTTTCGCTAACAGGAAAATATCGACATACGTCAATGCCTTATATGACGCTGGCTTCATTATCGAAAAAATGGTCGAGCAGACAGATGACAAGACTCTGGCTGACACTGAAGATGACAGTCCCAAAGCTCTGAAAGCAAGAATGCTCCCGCTGTCGGTTCTTTTTAAATGCAGAAAATTATGAAATAATCTCTTTTATATAGCCAATTACGAAATGAATGAGGATTTAATAATGACTGAACAGAATGCAAGAACAAACAAGCTGGCTGTTATAGGCTTTATTATCTCGCTTGCCGCACCGGTTCTCTTTGGAATATCGTACATGTTCTACAATAACATTATAGAAACTGTTTCGAAGCATTTAGCGAGTTATCTGATTGTGGCTTCAGCTTTTATAATGCCCGTGGCAGCACTTGTTTTCTCTATCATCGGACTTATTATCTCAAGCAAGAGAAAGCAAAAAGGCAAGGGATTTGCCATAGCATCGCTGATAATGAGCGGACTTGAAGTATTAGGTTCTTTTGGCGGAATAATTTTGCTGCTATCGACAGCAATTTTCTGAAGTCATTTGTGAGTTGAGGATGACCGTGTAATCCTTGCATCTATAGCGAACAAAAAAACTGCTGACTTAAGATCAGCAGGTTCTTTTTATTTATCAGGCTCCGGCTCCTAACATTCTTACGAGGATCCCGGGAAGGATATATGTTACGAATATCAGAAGCAAGACTGCGATGCAGACCCAGATTGCCACTGTGATCCGGATAAGCTTCTTATTACGCTCCTTGCTCATCTTGCCCTTGAGCTGAAGTCCTGCAAGTGCGGTGTTAATTCCGAAGATGCCGCTTGCCAGGATCAAAAGAAACGGTGTAAGAACAATGTCTATCCTTGCCACATAACTGAGAAAATACACGATCAATGAGGCTACTGAAGTGATTATCACGCCCTGTCCGCAGATATAGACCTTCTTTAAGATTTTGGCTTTTTCTTCCTCGGTATAGTCTGCGACCATTACCAGTGTTTCTTTCAGATTCTCATCCATTTTGTCACTCTTCCTTTCTCCGCTTAGAAGTTCGCGGATGTCGATGTCGTAAAAATCAGCCAGCTCGATCATTATGCTGATATCCGGCATAGTGTTACCGTTCTCCCATCTTGAGACTGATCTTGATGAGACATTAAACTTCTCAGCAAGTTGTTCCTGGGATAAGCTGTGCTCGTTTCTAAGTTCCTTTAAAAGGGATCCTATCTTGACCTGGTCCATGCTGGTTCTCCTTTCAAGCTGATGGTAACATCAACAGGTGCCGGATTAACACGACAGAGAGTGAGAGATGCCGTATTTTGCTGACCCGACAGCGGTGTCGGGTTCATTCTAACATATAAATAGCAGCTGTCTGTTGGCCAGGAGATCTTTGCTTATATAGTGAACTGAACGGAAGTGCCCACGCCAAGCTTGCTTTGAATAATCAGCTGTGAGTTGTGGAGTCTGACAATCCTGTCGCATAAGGCAAGGCCTATTCCGGCCCCGTGAACTTTTCGGGATCTTGACTTATCGACCATGTAAAAAGCTTCAGTGACTTTTTTCAGATCCTCTTCAGGAATACCCATTCCGTAATCCTTGACACAGAAGGTATAGCCTTCACCGGTCTGTTTCCCGGACACCTCTATGCGGTCCGTATCAGACTTCAGAGCATTATCTATAAGGTTTGTAAGCACGGTCTTGATCAGATCGTACTCTATGGTTATATATGATTTATCGTAGTCGTAGGTGATGGCAACATCTTGACCGGTCTTCTTATATACATGCTTCAGATCATCGAAAAGTTCTTCAGAAGGAATGCTCTCTTTGGTGATCTCGGTGTTGTCCGCAGCTATCAGGTTCAGCAGATTGAATGAGAGTTTCTCAAGTCTTAATCCCTCGTTGAGGATGTAATTAGAAGCTTCCTTGACCTCTTCACCGGCATTCCTGCTGTGATAGATCATGTCGGCGTACCCTACGATACTGGTCATGGGAGTTTTCATCTCGTGAGAGAAGGCAGCGATGAAATCGTCTCTTTTTCTTACTGAATCCTCCAGCTCGGATATCTTCTCTTCAATAGTGTCGGCCATCTTGTTATAAGACGCAGCCATATCAGAGAACTCGTCTTTTGACTTGACGTTTATACGCTTTTTGTAGTCGCCCGAAGCCATGGCTTCACTGGTTTTCCTGACATGCTCGACCTTCGAAGAGACAGTCTTGGTAAATAAGAAGGCAATTACAAAACTCAGTGTTAGAGCAATGAATAGTATGATGATGAAGTTGTTCCTTAAGCTCTCGGAATTCCTGTAAACAACGGTCACGTCTTTTGTGGTCTGAAGGATGTAATGCTTGTCACCGGCTTTGATCATTCCGGTAAAGACGATGATCTTTTTGCCGTCTGTATCAAGGCTTTTATACTGGTTGTTTTCGGCGCCGTCCAGGAATTCCTCAGGCATTGCATAAGGGATCCCTTCGAAAACTGGTTCCATGTCGGCCGTATAGAGATTGATGTGATCCGGATCGGTTCTGTCAGCATACTGCGCTGCAAGGATTATGGCACTTTTCTGATCCAGGTTTGTACTGAGGATACTGTAATTCTGCGAGATGATCAGACTGTCTGACTGAAAATCTTTCGTGCCGTTATCTATCTGGTAACCCAGATTCTTTTTAAATCCCGCATACAGGATAAAATATCCGAAGATAAGAAGGGTCGTTGCTATGACACCGAATATTCCTAAGAAGAGCTTGGCAGACAGTTTCATTATCGCATGATATCCATTCTGTATCCGATGCCGTGGACTGTCTGTATAAGGCCATCGTATCCGAGCTTTTTCCTAAGGCTGCTCACGTGATTATCGATGGTTCTGGTATCTCCCATCACCGGTTCATTCCAGACCATCTCATAGAGATTACTTCTGGAGATAGCGATATTCTTATTCTTTATGAAGGTCTCGAGCAGATCGAATTCCTTGGTGGTCAGTGTCAGCTGTTGGCCGGCTTTTTTTACTGTTCTGGAATCCAGGTTAACTTCAATATCAAGGTAAGTAAAGATGTTCTCTGTCTTGGAAGACCTTCTTAAGAGAGCTTCAACGCGGGCTAAGAGTTCGCCAATCTGGAAGGGCTTGCCGATATAATCGTCTGCACCCATCTTAAGTCCGCGGATTTTATCCCCGGTCTGGTTCATGGCGGAAATAACGATCACCGGCGTTTTCGAGGGCTTGATATACTCGATGAGCTCAAAACCGCTTGTGCCAGGAAGCATGAGATCAAGTAGCACAAGATCCCAACTCCCGGAGTCGAACATCTGCTCTCCTATAAGTCCGTCTGAAGCGGTCTCACAGGAATAACCTTCCCTCGTGAGAGCTGACTTTATCAGGTTGGAAATAGCAGCGTCGTCTTCGATTATCAGGATCTTGTGCATTTCTATTCCTTTATCTCCTAAAGTAAATCAGCCAACTGTATCAGAAGGATCTATCTTGATGATATAAGTCATTATACCTGTAGAAGGATCATATTCAATCTCGACATTGCTCATTCCTTTGCATGTGATCCTGACCTGGTGGATGCCGTCATTACTGGTCACTGTATAATCGTAATTTTTCGCAGACTCAAGGACTGCTCTTCTGCTCAACGCATACATATATGCCTGAAAAAGCTCATCCGTAATCTTGACCACAAAGCCTGTGGTGGCCAGGTTCTCGCTGTAGCTGTCAATATGGTATCCGTTGTTAAAGAAGATATTTCCGACAAGACGCTCGCCATTATAGGTAATAGAATTCTCGCCGACAGTGCTTGTTATGGTGTATCCGTTCTTAACATAAGAGGCCAGAGTTTTTTGAAGGACCGGATCTTTAACATCAGCAATATTGATCTCGGTCACGCTGTAATTGGATGATTTGTCGTCCCTTATATCTTTAAATCCTGCAAGTTTCTTGCTCTCGGGTGAAAGACTGTTGTAAAAGTCTTTCTCATTTCCCCAAGTGATAAGATCGTCTCCGCCGATTTGAGGCACGCAAAGCCTGTCCAGCTGAACTAATTGTTCATGGGTCAATGCTTCGTATTTGTTAAAGAGAGAGGCCTTGTCAGGACTGGCCTTAAAGTTATTGCCGTTGTCTGTGTTACCGGGAGCAGAAGTTGTCTCAGTGCCGGTTCCCGTGGTGCTTTCTTCTGTCGTTTCAGGATTGCTGAACGTTCCGGATACGTCCTTGCCGCACGCGGTGGCACTAATGACTGTAAAGATCAGGGATGCTGCCATAAGTCCTGCTGCGAATTTCCTTTTATTATCCATATTATCCTCCATATTTTTCGTGTGGTTTCCGTCTGTAGCCTGATAGTACTACCCGGTTGTAAAGTAAACCTAAGGTAAATGTACGAGAATTGTAAAATCTTCTCTTCACGAACAAGATCTGAAGGCAATCACTGTTCGGACAAGTGCGATGTGTATTTTTCGCTGAAAACAGCTCGAAAAAACGATAAATTGACTTAGATGTTCTTCTGGAGTTTAATTTTATAGCTTCACAAAATATGGTAATAGGAGAATTAGAATGGCTTCAGATGTTAAGTTTGCAGTAAAAGATGCAGTGAATAAGCAGGTGCTAACACCTGTAACGGTAAGTGACGAACTCCGTGATGAATTCCTTAAGAAATCAAGATCGGCTTCATGGAAACTTCTTCCAGTGTCGATAATCGTAAGTGCAGTAGTTCTGGCGATCATCATATTACTTATCTGCTTCCTGAGATTTTTTGTTATCAGCGCGATCGGACTGTTATGCATAATTTTCCCGTTCTATGCTGTCTACAATATTTTCGCGACTGCAAAGGCGATCAAGAACCAGGATTATGAATTCCTGGCAGGTGAGATAATTGGCAAGACTGACAGCGGCTATCAGGTGAACGGCCTTGAAGGTCATAATATCAGTCCTTTCATCGGCAAGAAGGAATACGATCCCGGAGAGAGGGTTATCGTCGCAAGACTTAATGATGAGCTGAATCTCATTTCTGAATAACCGGAAGGTAATACTATGACAAAGATCATGTTCCTGGCAGACCTGCATGGCAATATGCCTGCGACTCGTGCACTTGAGAAGGCTATCTCAAAAATCAAGCCTGACGAGACATGGTTCCTCGGCGATGCCGTCGGCAAAGGCCCTGAGAATGACAAGACCGTAGACTGGGTAAGAAGCCACTGCGATCACTATATTGCAGGCAACTGGGATGACGATGTCGTCAAAGGCGACCAGCCGGATAACCCGTACCGTGCGAATTATGCATTCTACAGAAAACAGCTTGGGGAAGAACGCCTTGAGTGGCTCGCAAGTCTTCCTTTTGAAGATGAAGTGCTTATAAGCGGCATTAATTTCAGACTGCTGCACGGAAGACATCTTGATATCAACTATCATCCGTATCTGACGATGGATGAGCTGAAGAAGGGTTTTACGGACAGTAAGGGAAAGCTTCACGGTGGTTTTATCAGTGCTGACTGTCATATGCCTTATATCCGCGAGATGGATCTGGGATATGCCATCAATACGGGAAGCGTAGGCAATTCCCTTGGCGTTACCAGATGCCACGCTCTGGTGATAGAAGGTGATCTGGGATCGGAGGAACTGACTCCGATCAGCATGAATATCTTAAGCATTCCATACGACAACAAACTTGCCGCCGAGATTGCAGAACAGTATCCTGTTCCTGACAGGGAGGCATATCAGAAGGAAGTCCTTACCGGAGTTTATTCCAGGTAAACATGCGTGTGAAAGGAGTGCAGTATGACCGTTAATAATGTAAATGTGCCTGATGTTGATGCTCAAAGAAAACGCAAGGCAAATAAACTCTGCATAATCTCTCTTATCTTTGCAGTTATAGTTCCTGCGGCGGTTCTGCTGACAGCAGCTGCTGATGCATGCGGTCTGATGGGGTAAAGGAGAATTAAGGATGGTCTCGATTTTTAAGAAATACCGCATAGCTTATTGGGGTATCGGGATTGCCATAATAGCCATTATGGTATCGGTAATATTTATGTTCCCGGATATGCCGTGGTATTTTAATCTGCTCGATGTGGGCATTGCATTGATACTGGTATATGCTGAAGCTATGTTTTTTACGAAGCTTGCATCAAAGAAACTCGCAAAAGATGTTCTACCGCTCTATAGTAATTGCCACGTAAATGAGTACATTAATGAACTGAAGAGGCTTTTCGACAAAAAGGCCAAAGGAGCCGTCGTATCCCTTTACAATATGTTGCTTGCAGGCGGATATGAAGCTGTCGATGATTATGACGCGGTATATGAATGCGCCCAGAAGCTCAATTCGAAGTCTTATAAGAACGAGTATCACAGATGCATGATCAATTATTATGTTCAAAGGGATCTTTTAGATCAGGCTCAAAGTGAGATCGCTGAACAGAGAAAACTTGCTGAGAATATAAAGAACCCAAAATACAAAGAGATCATTGAGCGCAGCATTGCAAATGCAGAATATGCTATCAGGATAAAGCAGGGCAATTACGAAGGCGCAGAAGAATACTTTTCGAAAATGCTGGCAAGTGAAGCCGCAGATGCGCCTATCGGCCAGGCAAGCTATTCATTTTCATTGGGAAAACTGCTTGTTCTTAAGAACGAACCCGAAAGAGCAAGAGAATATCTTCAGAAAGCGAGCGACATCGGCGGCGATACAAAGTACAAGAAACGCGCCGATGAATTGCTTCTGACTCTTGATAGTAAAGATTAAGGATGGCGGGGCAGAAAAACCTGCTAACAAAAATCAAGAGTTTGTTGGCAGGTTTTTCTTTGGTGCATTTTAGGCATGGCAAACAGACCGGAATCAAATCCGGTCTTTGTTTTAGTCGAAAACACTTATGCTGCTTGGTAGAC
>JAEEGJ010026238.1_pt1 | contig 11833 bp, 10 predicted proteins | sample 8958761 | NCBI WGS metagenome assembly JAEEGJ01 (sample SAMN16246546, study PRJNA631951) | gut metagenome | biome: gut microbiome; feature: rumen; material: RS-attached | host: Bos | place: Iran: Karaj | collected 2018-10
GAAGCATGGCCGATGCAGTAGGTATCCCGGAGGAGCAGCTTCGTAAGGCAGCTCAGCTTGCTGTATGTAAGATCAATATCGATTCAGATATCCGTCTTGCTATGACAGGTACTATCAGAAAGTACTTTGCTGAGAATCCTTCACACTTCGATCCTCGTCAGTACTTAAAGCCCGCTCGTCAGGCTGTTAAGGAAATGGTTGCTCATAAGATCAAGAACGTTCTTGGTTCAGACGGCAAGGCTTGAGAAGTTGATTTTAATTCAAAAATTTGATAAGAGACCCCTTACGGTAACACGTGAGGGGCTTTTTATATATGGAAAAGATGAAATATTTATGAAAATTCTGTAATATGATTGATTTTTCTGTCAACTTGTGTTATTATGCTTTTTGTGGCAATGGGCACATAGCCACAATCATAGCGTCCTAATCGTGAGGACGGGAAAGGTAGGGGACTATTATGGAGCCTAATTATCAGAACAACAACTATAATGGTATGCAGGGTAATCCTCAGAACGGATACCAGCAGAACATGAATCAGGCTAACGGATATCAGCAGAACGGATATCCTCAGGGCGGATACCAGAATAATGGATATCAGCAGAATCCTAATCCGTATGCTTACCAGCAGAATTATAACAATGGGTATAACGGTTATAATAACGGAAACAGAGGCTTTACTCTGAATGGACAGAGCTTCTCGGGTGCTTTCAATGAGGCATCGGAGGCTATAAAGCAGAAGGTAGTATCACAGTCATTCCTGTTTATGGTAGTGGCACTTGCTATCACTGCTATCGGTGCTAAGGTTGCTTCTAATGTACTCTTAGAGTGGATGATGAAGAATCCTGTGAATATGCTTATCCTGTTCGGTGCCGAGATAGCTATCGTTATCGTATCAAATGTGGCTATCAAGAAAAACAATGTTGTACTTTCGGCAAGTTTGTTTACAGCATACTCGTTTATCAACGGTGCAACGCTTGGCATAGTATGTATGGCTTATGTAGAGACCTCAGTCACTATCGTATTTGTTATCACTGCTGCGATGTTTGCCGTTACTGCTTTTTACGGCCTGGTTGCTAAGAAGGATCTTTCTTCGATTGGCAGCCTCTGCATTATGGGACTTATCGGACTTATCATTACCGGCCTGGTAAATATGTTCCTTCAGAGTGAGATGATGGCTTATGTAGCTTCTTTTGTAGGTGTTGCAGTTTTCGTAGGCCTTACAGCTTATGATACCCAGAAAATAAAGAAAGCTTCAATGTATGCTGATGACAGCAATGTAACAGCTTTATCACTTAACGGAGCATTTGAGCTTTATCTTGACTTTATCAATCTGTTCTTGTATCTTTTAAGAATTTTCGGTAAGAGAAGATAAGGATATTGGTTTTGTGATTCTTATGAGGTCACCTCTGAGGTTGAAATCGGGGGTGACCTATTTATTATAGGAGAGGAGAATTTGTAAATGAGAAGCACAGGAGTTTTACTTCCTATAGCCAGCCTGCCGACTAAATACGGCATCGGTGGCTTTTCAAAGGAAGCATATGATTTTGTTGACTGGTTAAAAGCAGCAGGTGTTGATTACTGGCAGATATTGCCGTTGGGACCTACCGGATACGGGGATTCACCTTATCAGAGCATATCGACATTTGCCGGAAATCCCTATTTTATAGATCTTGAGACATTGACAAAGGATGGGCTTCTTACAGAGGCTGAGTGCAAGGAAGCAGATTGCGGAAAGAATCCAAAGTATGTTGATTACGGTGCTATGTACAATACCAGACTGGCATTGTTAAAGAAGGCATTTAAGCGCAGTAAGCATCAGAAAACCAAAGAGTTTAAGGATTTCTGTGAGAAAAACGCATATTGGCTTGATGATTATGCGCTCTTTGTTTCTATAAAGAATTCTCTGAACGGTGCATGCTGGACTTCCTGGGATAAGGATATAAAGACAAGAACTCCTGCGGCTTTAAAGAAATACAGAGAAAAGTTTGCTGATGAGATAGAGTTTTATAAGTTTAACCAGTTTATGTTCAGTACTCAGTGGACTAAACTGAAAGCTTATGCTAACAAGAACGGCATTAAGATTATCGGTGATATTCCGATATATGTAGCATTTGACAGTGCTGATGCATGGGCAAATACACACCTGTTTGAGTTTGATAAGAGCTGTAATCCTAAGTCTGTAGCCGGATGTCCTCCGGATGCTTTCTGTGCTACCGGTCAGCTTTGGGGCAATCCCCTTTATAATTGGAAGATTCATAAGGAGGAGGGCTTCTCGTGGTGGATATCCAGGATAAGTCATTGCTATGAGCTGTATGATGTAGTAAGGGTGGATCACTTCAGAGGTTTTGATGAATATTATGCTATTCCGGCTAAGGATGAGACTGCTGAACACGGCAAGTGGAAGAAAGGACCCGGCATTGAGCTGTTTAAAGCTATAAAGAAAGCGCTGGGTGAGAAGGATATCATTGCGGAGGATTTAGGATTCCTTACTCCTTCGGTTGTAAAGCTTTTGAAAGATTCCGGTTTCCCCGGAATGAAGGTGCTCCAGTTTGCGTTTGATCCTCATACACCGAGCATTTATCTGCCTCATAACCATATCGAAAACTGCGTGGTATATACCGGAACACATGATAATGATACTACAAAGGGCTGGTTTAAAAATCTGAACCATGAGGAAAAGAAATATATCGGTGAGTATCTGGGATGCGGTGATGTGAAGGATGATGAGATAGCATGGGTATTTATCCGTGCGGCACTCAGGAGTCCCGCTAAACTGGCGGTAATACCTATGCAGGATATATTAAATCATGGGTCTGAGGCAAGACTTAACGCTCCTTCTACATTTGGCGAGAACTGGAAGTGGAGGATGCTGAAGGATGAGTGCACCCAGAAACTGGCAGAGAAGCTGGCAAGATGTAACTGGATGTATGAGAGGCATAGGTTTTAAAGATTAATATGCTATATATAATGCGACATGGGAAAACGGACTGGAACGAGCAGAGAAAGCTGCAGGGCCAGACCGATGTTCCCTTAAATGAAGAGGGGCGGGAAATGGCTCTCGCCGCCGGCAGGGAGTATGCCGGGATACATCTGGATGTGTGCTATTGCTCACCATTGATACGGGCTAAGGAGACAGCTGAGTTATTTTTTAAGGAAAGGAAAGAAAACATACCGGTAATATTTGATCATCGCTTGAAAGAGATGGGTTTCGGTGTCTATGAGGGAGTGGCAGAGTCTTTTGGAATACTTGACTGTCCGGTGAATGTTTTCTTTAAACGTCCTGAAGAGTATACAGTGCCTGTTGATGGTGGGGAGAGTATGGATGAGCTTTTCGAAAGGACGGGAGAGTTCCTTAAGGAAAGGGTTTATCCTGATCTGGAAGCCGGCAAGGATGTGCTGATAATCGGGCACGGAGCCATGAATTCCAGTATTATCTGTCAGGTGAAATTCAATTCTGACAGAAGCAGGTTTTGGGAGGAAGGAATCCCTAACTGTAAAATGATAAAGTTGTTGGAGGGATAGAAAATGCAATTTACTACATTACAAAAAGATATGATGCAGGCTATGAAGGATCACGACAAAGTGAAAAAGGATGCTTTATCCGCACTTGTTTCGGCTACAAAGAAGCTTGCCATAGATGCCGGATGCAGGGAGGAAATCCCTGACAGTATGACCGATCAGGCCATTTTAAAAGAAATCAAGACCTTGAAGGAGCAGATTGATACATGCCCTGACTCAAGGATGGAGCTCAAGGAAGAGTATAGGGCAAGACTGGCAGTATTTGAGGCGTATGCTCCCAAGATGCTGTCTGCTGAGGAAGTTGAAAGCATCATCAAGGAGAAGTTTGCCGATGTGCTTGCCTCGGGCAATAAAGGTATGGTCATGAAAGCAGTAATGGCAGAGCTCAAGGGTAAGGCTGACGGTAAGGTGATCAACGAAGTTGTTGGAAAACTGACTACATAATAGGTAAGAAAGATGTATTTAAGTGATTTGAAAGTATTGGTAATATATAACCCTATGGCAGGTAAAGGCAAGATAAAGAGATTAATGCCACAGGTTAAAAGTATGTATGAAATGGCCGGACTCAAACCTTTGTTTCATGCAACCAAGTGCAGGGATGACGCATACAGGATCGCGAAGGCTTTTATAAAGAAGTTTTATAATGCTGTTAAGCCGGAAGCAGATGACAGAAAGCATAGTCTTTATGTTATTGCAGCCGGCGGAGACGGTACCTTAAATGAGGTTATGCGCGGAGTGCTTGATACCGGCTGTGATGTCCCGATAGGAATAATACCTGCGGGCTCGACCAATGATTTTGGGTATTCTCTGGGGATAAATAACGGAATGCTGGATGCGGCTGAAAAGGCGCTTAATGCGATACTAATGGATGAGGCCTTTAAGTGTGATGTGGCTACATTTAATGGAAAGTATATCACTTATACTGCAGCGTTTGGATTGTTCTCGGATGTATCCTATGCTACGCCCCAGAATTTTAAGAACAGATTTGGGCATTCCGCATACATTATGTATGGGGCCAAAAATATCCTGAAAACAAAGAAGATACATGCAAGAATATTGTATAAGGACGATTCATCTTGTGATGGTAATCCGGGAGGTTCAGGTATCTTGTATGACGATGATGGACAGGAGTATGCAGAGAATTCATGGAAAACAATTGAAGGCGACATGCTCCTGGGTATGATTGTCAGTGCCAAGTCGGTCGGAGGATTCAGGGGAATCACCGGATCGGGTGTTGAACTTGATGATGGCAAAAATGAGCTGTTATTTGTCAAATGGCCGGACAATCCTATCAAGCTTGCAAAAACTATAGGACATGCTATCGGAATGGTTAGAAAGAGTCCTAAAGCCAGAGAAAAAGCTCTCGATATGACAGTTGAAAATGGAATAAAAATTATCAGGGTCAAGGAGGCTAAATTCATTTTTGATAAGCCTGTTGCCTGGGCTTTGGACGGCGAAGACGGCGGAAGTCAGACCGAAGATATTATAAAGGTAAAAAAGCAGGCTGTTTCATATCTGGTCGTTTGATAATACTTATAAAATTAACTATAATGATGATTACCGGAGAACATCATGAAGAAAACATTTGAACTATCTAACGGAATCAGTGAATGCCTACAATTTCTGCAGGAGACTTTTGAAAACTTTAAGCTGAAGAAGTCAGAGAAAAACAGAGCTCTGCTTATGGCAGAAGAAAGCTTAACCAGCATCGCAAAGCATGGAACGGGCAAAGAGCTGGTCGTGACGATTAAAAAGAGTATCGGTAAGATCAAGGTGGATATGCTGGCTGAAGGAGAACGATTTGATCCGTTTGACGATGCATCCGATGCAAATACTTTGCTGATGAAATCATTTTCATCAGACCTGAAATATGTACATACAAAGACGAAAAACCGTATTAGTATTTCTGCTTATAAATCCAGAAATCTTTTCCTTTACCGTATTATCGGAGCAGCACTTTTGGCAGGACTTGTTTCTCTGATTATCAGGAGCTTTTGTTCGGACGAAACCCGTATCTATCTTACGGATAATGTTTTTTCCGTAATGAAGGATATCTATATGAATGCTCTGACGATGATGATCGCACCATTGATATTCTTTTCAATAGCTTCATCAATAGCGGGCTTCGGAAATGCAGCCGATATAGGCAGGGTGGGTGCCAGGATCATGGGCATTTATTTAATGACTACCATCATATGCATTTCAATCGGGTTTTGTCTTACATTCCTTTTGAAGCCATACAATTATGCCGAAGCGGTTTCACAAGGTACAGCAGATATGTCCCAGTATACAAGTACTCAGATAGATACATCTGTCAAGGGCTTTTTAATGAGTATTGTACCGACTAATTTCCTTGAGCCGTTTGTTAAAAATGATACTATACCCATAATGTTCCTGGCATTCCTGGTTGGACTGGCAACACTTCTGTCGGGTGAAAAGACAAGGCCTTTTGCTACATTTTTGGATTCGGGTAATGCCGTATTTATGAAAATAGCAGATGTTGTTATGCAGCTTATACCGATCATGATCTTTTCGTATGTCTGTGTAACACTTGTACCTCCCAAGAGTTCAATAAACGGAGGAACGCTAAAGTCGATGCTGGCTGCAGCTGCAGCATTTGTACTTACCATTATTATAATGATGGGCGTTTATATTCTGCTGTTAAGGGTGATGGGTGGATTAAACCCGATCAAGCTTATCAAGAAATATGCTCCACATGCCTTAAAGGTTATAGTGATGGGTTCCAGCAGCGCTGCAATACCTATCAACATGGAAGTGTGCGAGGAACTTGGAGTTCCATCAAAAATATATTCGCTGACAATTCCGCTTGGTGCTACCATTAACATGGACGGTGTCAGCATGTATCTGGCGGTATTTGGACTCACTTTTGCCAAGATTTATGGTATAGAGATTACTCTGCCGGTACTGCTTTCCATGGCATTTACGATCATAATGCTTTCGGCCGGGGCTCCGACTATATACGGTGTCAGTCTTATATGTCTGTCAGTTTTACTGACTTCTTTGGGTGTACCGGTGGATGAAGCACTTGGGCAGGCAGTCGGAATGGAGGTTATCGCAGGTATGTTCCGTACCGTAAACAACTCTATCGGAGATATGGTGGGGACGCTTATCACAGCATCTAAAGAAGGTGTGCTGGATCGGGAGAAATACAATAAGTAATAAAAATAACCTGATAATATTCATGAGACAGAGTATGGGATCTGTCTCATTTTTTTTGTCATTTATGGGTTTTCAATTATTGTTTTGGCAGGTAAACAGTTAAATATGCATAAACAATTACTTCTTAGTATTAAATATTTACCTCTTAGCGAAAAGGTATTTACAATTTTGACTTGATAAAGTATAGTAAATTCATCAAAGAAATACAAACTTCCGAGCTGGAGACGACATGAAAATACGCGTAGAAATAGATGATCGTCTGAACGAAGATGAAGAGGAGGTTGTAATCCGGTGCAGTTCGCTTTCTGAAGAGGTAATGATGCTTCAAAAGCAGGTGTCGGAGATAGTCAGTTCAAAATTAAAGCTTGAGGTTTTCAAACAGGATACCGTCCTGTATCTGAAACCGGAGGAAATACTTTTCCTGGAAACTGCGGATAATTTCCTGGCGGTACATACCGCAAAGGATATTTTTTCTGCCAAGCAAAGGCTTTATGAGCTGGAAGAGATACTTCCGTCTGCATTCGTCAGAATATCAAAATCGGCAATTGTAAATATTACGAAGATCAGGTCTGTAAAGAGAAATATTACGGGCCCCTCTGAAATAGAGTTTGAGGGAACCATAAAAAGAGCGTATGCTTCAAGAAATTATCTTAAGCAGCTCATGAACAGACTTGAGGAAAAGAGGTTGAACAAATGAAGGCTAGGAGAATAATGCTGGGGATAGGTCTATTGGCACTTGCCGGAGGACTGGTGGGAAGGAAGATGGGCATAATCCCGTCGATCCCGATATCAACTATAATTCTCGGCGGAATAAGTGTAGTGTTGATAATGGACGGACTTCGTCACAAGAATTTTTTCCTGATATTGATGCCGCTTGCTTTTATTGCTCAGAGAGTATACAGTTATTGGGGTGTGTTTTCAAGCATCGGTCTGGTTGAAGCACTGGGTATAGCAGCCATAGCAGCAGCAGGACTTACGGTGCTGTTTGGAAACAAAAAGAAAAAGATAATGGCAGGAAAAAACCGTGGTTATATAAATAATAATGGGTCATGGGGCGGAAACGGAGCCCCCGGACAGCCCGGTAGGGGATTTGGCGGCGGAGCCGGCGGCCAGGGCGGAAACGGTACAACGCTTGATCAGAACCGTTTCGTACAGCAGCCCGGGTTTACCGGTAACGGCGAACCGATACCGGAGGGATATGGGTACCCGGATGACGATGGTGATAATGTGGTTATCGATAACGGCTTTGGAAAGCTTACCAGATATCTTCATTCGAGCAACCTGAAAAAAGTTAAGATAGATAACGGTTTTGGAAACTGCATAGTATATTATGATAATGTATATGTAGATAAGGATGGATCAAAGCTGGAGATAGATAACGGCTTTGGTCAGGTGGATGTATATATCCCTCCTTTTTACAGATTTAAGATGAAGCAGGATAACGGCTTTGGTTCAATCAACATTTTCGGAAACTGCAGCCTGGATCCGGATGCTCCGCTTATTGATGCCGATATAGATAACGGCATGGGTAAGGTTAACATTTATTTTGGATAAAAAAAGTTCTTGACATTTCTTTTGGATAGATGTATGATAGCCGTAACGTTTCAGCAAAGATGAAAGCTACGATCTAAAGAAACTTTTCAGAGAGCTGCCGTGTGGTGCGAGGCAGTAAGGGCTTGGATCACTCCACTTTCGGAGCTGCCGGCGAGGAGTCGGAGGGAGACGACCTCTATATCGTCAAAGAGATGTCATGGTATTTATGATAATTTGGGTGGCACCGCGGATAATATGATTATTACGCCCCATATATGTGATGAGCATATATGGGGTTATTTATTTTGTACAATTTTGCAGCGCAAGAGCCGCTGCCCTATATAAAAGGAGGATTTTTAGAAATGGCAAGAGTTTTCAATTTTTCAGCAGGTCCCGCTATGATGCCCCTGCCCGTACTTGAGGAGATCGCAAAAGAGGTTGTTGACTATCGTGGCTGTGGTATGAGCGTTATGGAAATGTCCCATCGTTCAAAGGTATATCAGCAGATTATAGATGAGGCTGAGGCTGATCTTCGTGATCTTATGGGTATCCCGGATAACTACAAGGTTCTTTTCGTACAGGGCGGCGCTACTTTAGAGTTTGCTATGATCCCTATGAACCTTATGAAGAACGGTGTAGCTGATTATATCGTTACCGGTGCTTGGTCAAAGAAGGCTGCTTCAGAGGCTAAGAAGTATGGTAAGGTAAATGTTATCGCTTCAAGCGAAGATAAGAATTACAGCTACATTCCTGATGTATCAGATCTTCCTATAGATGATGATGCTGATTATGTATATATTTGTGAGAATGAGACCATCCATGGTACAACTTACAAGGAGTTACCTAATACAAAGGGCAAGATCCTTGTATCTGACCAGTCTTCTATGTTCTTAAGCAAGCCCGTTGATGTATCCAAGTATGGCCTTATCTACGGCGGTGTTCAGAAGAATGTAGGACCTGCAGGTCTGGCTATCGTTATCATCCGTGAGGACCTTATCCGTGAGGATCTTCCTGATTTCGTACCTACATACTGCAGATTTGATACACATGCTAAGAACGGTTCTATGTACAATACTCCTAACTGCTGGGCTATCTATGTGTGCGGTAAGGTATTTAAGTACTTAAAGAGCCTTGGCGGACTTTCTGCTATGGATGAGATCAACAAGAAGAAGGCAGCTATCCTTTATGATTATCTTGATTCAAGCAAGCTCTTCAAGGGTACTGTTGAGAAGGAGTACAGATCTCTTATGAACGTACCTTTCGTAACAGGCGATGCAGACAAGGATGCAGCTGTTGTAGCAGCTACAAAGGCAGCAGGCTTTGATAACCTTAAGGGTCACAGAAGCGTTGGCGGTCTTCGTGCTTCTATCTACAATGCTATGCCTATCGAGGGTGTACAGGCACTTGTTGATTTCTTAAAGAAATATGAGGCAGAGAACGCTTAATAGTTTAATAAACAGTATTTGTCATACATTAGATAATTGAAAAGGAGAAGTAACATGTTTAAGGTAAATTGCTTAAATAAGATTTCACCTGTCGGCATGGCAAACCTTACCGACAACTATACAGTAACTGAGAATTTTGATGAGGCTGATATCGTATTGGTTAGATCAGCTGCTATGCATGAGATGCAGTTCCCTGCAACACTCAAGGCTATTGCTCGTGCCGGTGCAGGCGTTAACAATATCCCGCTTGATCGTTGTGCAGATGAGAACATCGTAGTATTCAATACACCCGGTGCAAACGCAAATGCAGTTAAGGAGCTTGCTATCGCAGCTATGCTCCTTGCATCTCGAGATATCGTAGGCGGTATCAACTGGGTTCAGACAGTTAAGGATGATGAGACTGTAGCTAAGCTCGTAGAAAAAGGAAAGAGCAAATTTGCAGGAACCGAGATCAAGGGTAAGACTCTTGGTATCATCGGACTTGGAGCTATCGGCGGACCTCTTGGAAACGCAGCTTTAGGTCTTGGCATGAAGGTTATCGGATTTGATCCTTTCTTAAGCGATGCTGCTAAGGCAGCTCTTGATCCTGCTATCGAGATAGTAGGCAGCCGTGATGAGATCTATAAGAATTCTGATTTTATCTCAGTTCATACACCTCTTATCGACGATCCCGATCCTGAGAAGAATACAAAGAAGATGATCAATGCTGAAAAGATCGCTATGATGAAGGACGGCGTTATCGTACTTAACTTAGCTCGTGACCTCCTGGTAGATGATGAGGCTATGAAGGCAGCTCTTGAGAGCGGCAAGGTACGTAAGTATGTATCAGACTTCCCGAACCCTGCATCAGCAAATATGGCAGGCGCTATCGCTATACCTCACCTTGGAGCATCAACCGAAGAGGCAGAGGATAACTGTGCAGCTATGGCAGTTAAGCAGGTAGTTGATTTCGTAGAGAACGGAAACATTATTAACTCTGTAAATTACCCCAGAGTAGACCTTGGTGCAAAGCAGGGTGTAAGAGTAGCAGTTCGTTACGATGCTGAGGCTGTAGCTGATATGCAGGCAGCAGTTAACGGTGTAGGTCTTGTGATCAACGCTGTAAAAGATGGCAAGCGTGGCAAAGTAGGTTACTGCCTGATCGATGCTAAGGAGGCTCCTGCAGCAGCTGTTGACGCTATCAAGGCTATCGCTGGAGTACGTACTGTAACAGTACTTTGATAAAATATTTAATGAAAATAAAAAGGAACTAACTTTTAGTTAGTTCTTTTTTTTGTTTTTATGTGTTAAGATGAATATGTTTACTGAAAAATATTGTCAGAGTATATGCACCATAATAGAGTCTCTGACTTAAGAAGTTAGGGAACTCACATCGCAAGATATGCTTCGATGCTTGTGATGCAATTTGCACCATCTGCGGCAGCAGTGATTATCTGACGGAGGGGTTTTTTACGAATATCACCTGCGGCGAAGATACCGGGCATAGAAGTCTTACCTGATTCATCTGCTAAGATGTATCCTGCTTCGTCACATGCCACTAAGTCCTTGAACAGGCCGGTGGCGGGGGTGATACCTATGGCGATAAATACTCCGGAAACAGGGAGTGTACGTTCACCGTCTGTTTTGACGTTTTTGACCGAAAGTTCTTCAACATTTGAGTTACCAGAAATCTTTTGAGAGACGCTGTCAAATACAAACTCGATATTTTCGATAGCATCTGCCGATGTAACCAGGCTCTTTGCTGCACGGAAGGTATCACGTCTGTGAACGATATAGACTTTGTTGCAGAGTCTTGAAAGAAATATGGCATCCTCGAGGGCTACATCGCCACCGCCTATTACGGCAACATCTTTTTTCTTGAAGAAGGCGCCGTCACAGGTAGCACAGTATGAGACTCCCATGCCTGCGAAGTCCTCTTCGCCGTCTATACCGGCATGTTTATGGGAAGCACCTGTCGCAGCGATAACGGTTTTTGTAAGATATGCATCACCTTCACCTGTTGTGATCATATAGATTAACTCATTTACGGAGTCAAGTCCTTCAGAGTGGGGGTCGATTTCGTTGAAAAAGCCATTGGGAGCAATATGGCCGGGAGTGATATCCGTGATATCGGCAGTAACGAAATTGCAACCCAGCTTGTCACAGTGCTTTTTGAA
>JAEEGJ010026241.1_pt1 | contig 11833 bp, 8 predicted proteins | sample 8958761 | NCBI WGS metagenome assembly JAEEGJ01 (sample SAMN16246546, study PRJNA631951) | gut metagenome | biome: gut microbiome; feature: rumen; material: RS-attached | host: Bos | place: Iran: Karaj | collected 2018-10
TTGACCTTGGTATTGCCGCGCAGAGCATGCTACTGAAGGCCACTGAGATGGGCTTGAACGGAATCATGATTGGCGCTTTCAACAAGGCTAAGATTACCGAGGCTTTCAATTTGCCTTATGATCCGTTGCTCATTTTGGCCATCGGCAAAGGCAAAGAAACCATCAAATTGCAGCCCGTAGATGAGGGCGACAAACTGGCGTATTACCGTGATGCAGACGGTGTGCAGTTTGTGCCTAAGATTCGGTGGGAACAATTAATCTTATAGGATTGCCCTAACAGGCAAGAAATCCATCAAAAATCCTTTAGAATTGGTTGATTTCTAAAACAAAGATTTTTGACAGATTTCTTGCGAAGCAATAACAATATAGCGGTTTATTGCAGTTTAAAAATCAAAGGCAGCATATAATGCACCCTGACGGGTTTGCCTTTGTCCATGCCGGGTTTCCATTTCGGCATGGCATTCACCACGCGGACGGCCTCTTCATCGCAGCCACCGCCAATGCCTTTCACAACTTTCGCATCGGAAATGCCGCCGTCTTTCTCGACAATGAAACCCACCATTACACGGCCGGAGATTTCCTTGTCTCTTGCCTCCTGAGGATAAACCACATTTTTGGCCACAAAATCCATCATGGCTTGGTCGCCGCCAGGAAATTCGGGCATGACTTCCACTTTTTCATAGACTTTGTCATTTGCAACCTTCTTGTCTTGTGCCATTGTCGTTGTGTTGGCCATAAACAGAATAGCCAGTACTGACAGGGTTGTCAAAAGTCTCCACCAGAGACCGTTGGCGTTATTTGTTTTTGTAATCATTTTGTTTAGTGTTTATAAGGTTAATACTTTTGTTATTATTGTTTCTTGACAACTATTTCCCCGATACCGAAATCTTCCTTGAAATCGAACACATTGATACGCATCGTGTTCTCAGGGTTGATGACGAATCCATACGGAGGAATTGGGGTCTCACCCATTGGGGAATTGTCGGGGTTGACGGGGTTGATGGAACCTCTCGACTTCCCATCATAGGTATACTCGAAAGGAAGCGGCACATCATCGAACTCGACTTTCTTTTCCCTTTTCTTTTCTTTTGACCACAAAGTCATCATAATCATGCCATCACGTCCGTCGGTGAAATTGATTGTCCAGCTCATTTCGTAGGTCACATTGCCTTTTTTCCCGGTTCCCGTTCCTGTCCAGCTCGTTCCCATCAGCGGGCCTTTTGAGGGTGTTCCATCCGACAATTTAAAGTTGATAGGCAATATGAAACTAACGCGGACCGGCTTGCCGTCTTGTTTGCCAGGTTTCCATTTTGGCATGGCTTTCACCACACGGACAGCCTCATCGTCAAGCTCGTTGCCCCAGCCCCTGCCGACTTCAACATTGCTGACAGAGCCGTCTTTCTCGATGATAAATTTAACAAGCACACGACCTTGCAGATTTTTTTCCTTTGCTGATTCTGGATACTTGACATTTTGAGCCACATAATCCATTAAGCCCTCTATACCATCGGGAAATTCAGGCATTTCTTCAACGGTTTGATAGACAGTATCTTCTTTGTATGTGGCTAAGTCAAACAGTTGTTCAAAAAGATTTACGGAGAGGGTGAACGGCTCGACGGTGTAAGTAGACGTATCGCCTCTTCTTTCCGTTTCCGTGATGAAGAAATTGTTTAGCTGGGTTCCATCAGCATCGTAAGAGGTGACAGTAAGTTTTTTGCAAGGCTCTCCTGACTCAGGTTGGAAACTATCCGAAGTCTCGAACTTGACATAGGAACCGTCATCAGCATAAAAGACAGTGTCTTTCAATTGCATGGGAGCACCTTCTTCATCAAAGATTTCGAACCGACCCATTTCAACCGTAATAGGTTTATCGACGGCTTTCTTTTCTTGTGCCGTCACTTTTGTGTTGGCAATCATCAGGATAGCCAGCACTGGCAATGTCGCCAAGAGCCTCCACCAGAGGCCCTTGGCCTTTTCGTTTCTTGTAATCATCTTGATTCGTTTTTTGGTAAGGATTAAACTGAAGTTATTGCTCATTCCGCTGAAATCGACAGCCGTGCACTGCTGCAGGATCAGCATCATATAGTTCTTTTTGTCAACACCGGTGGCCACCACGTCGCGGTCGGCCTGGTATTCGTGGAGGCTCTGCAACTCCTTCTTGTACAGGTAGATGAAGGGGTTGAACCATTGCAGAATCATCATCACTTCGGCGAAAAGGATGTCCCAGGAATGGTGGTGCTCGATATGGCTCATCTCGTGCCGCATGATGTCGGGGTCCACGTTTTCGTTGGGGAAGATGGCATAGCGCATGAAGGAGAACGAGCCTTGCTCACGACCCGTGAACACCGCCGTGCAGCCACTCATCTTACGCTTGGGCGAGCGGATGATGAGCACCAAGAGTCGGCCCAACTTGAAGAGAAACAGCAGCGTCATCACGGCGACACCTATTAAATAAATGCCACCGATGACCTGCCACAGACTGAAACGCGACGGTGCAGTGCTGGTCGTAACCGTCACTTCGGGCAGGACGGGCTGACCGTCGGATGTCACGATGACCTCGTTCAGCATCATTCCATTGAACATGTTTTGTTTCAAGGTCGCCATCTGTGGCACTTCCGTTCCCGAAAGCAAGCCCAACAATGGCATGGCCAAAGCCAGCAACATGCTCGTCAGCAGGAAATAACGGTTGAAATGCAGACGGTTGCTGTTGCGAAACAACAGGCGATACACCAACCAAAGGACGGCAATGGTGGCTGCGATGGGCAGCATATGACCGATAATCAATTCTTGTGTATTCATGGCTTATTTCCTTTCTAAGGCGATGGCCTCGTCGATGGCTTTTCTCATTTCTTCCAGTTCCTCAACGCTAAAGTTTTCTTTTCTAGCAAAGGCTGAGACGAGGTCGAGGTACGAGTTGTTGAAGTAACGCTCCACCACACTACCGAGATAGCGGTGCGAATATTCCTCCTTGCTGATGACAGCACTATAGCGGTGGGCGCGGCAAAAGGTCTCATGCTTCACGAAGCCCTTGTTTTCCAAAATCTTGATGATGGAAAGCACGGTGTTGTAGGCCGGCTTGGGTTCGGGATAGGCTGCCATAATCTCATTGGCGAAACCTTGCCCGATATTCCAGATGACTTGCATCACTTGTTCTTCCGCTTTGGTCAACTCCTTCATTCTGATGGAGTTATCCTCTAATATTTCTTTCTTTCTAGCCATTTTTACCTCCGTTTTTAATGGATTAACGCTGCAAATATATAGATTATTTTGAATATAAAACTATTTTTTTAGTTATTTTATTGTATTTTTCGATAAATATTTTCCGATTATTTTGTTTACAACTGATTATCAATAATTTATATTAATCGTTTTACTCGCCTTAATAAGTCGCATATTATCTTCGTCAGAAAGATTAAAATCATTGTTACGCGCATTGATCATCTCCATGTCGGGTTTTTCCACGAGTTCCCAAGGGAAATGTTCCAACAGGTTGTGTTCGCAGTCGAAGTCTTTCAGCGACTTCATTTTCGACAAATCCGGCAACTCCAGCAGATGGTTGAAACCAATCCCGAAACGCTCAATGGAATCCATTTCCGTGATCCATTCCGGCAGGAAGTGCAGTTCGTTATGGTGGATGTAGAAATACTTTAGGTGTTTCAAATTGCGTAAGGTGTCGGGGATATCCTCGATTTGGTTGAACGAAAGGAATAGCTGACCTAAATTCTCCATATTTCCCACAAAATCAGGAATCTCTTTGATCTTGTTTTTGTAGAAATCGAGGTGTTTCAGATGCTTGAAATCAGCCAGCACTACAGGAATTTCCTCAAATTCGTTCTCATAGAAAATGAGGCTCTTCATCTGATTCAGATTGGCGAATGACTTGGGCAAGGAATGGAGTTTGTTTTTCGCCAAATTCATGCTTTCGCAACGCAACTGACCGATGTTTTTGGGCAATTTCTCAATGCCATTGCCGCCCAAGAGGATTTGTTCGGCTTTAGAAAGCCGACAGATATCTGACCTGGTAAGTCTCAACTGGTTGAAATTCAAGTTGATTTCTTCCAGACTATCGAGCTCCATAATCCATCTCGGGATATGACGGATGTTGTTGCTCTCCAAATTGAGTGCTTTCAGATGTTTGCAGCGACGAACACCGGCTGGGATGCGGGATAATTGGCAATTTGTCAAGCTGAGGCGCTCGATGTGGTTGTTTTCCGGAAAGTCTATTTCACGAAAACTGCAGTTGTTGAGAGTGACGGTTTTCAGGTTTTCAGAAGAGAACAGCGACTTGTCCACTTTCTCCATTGCGATGCCGGAATAATCGGCCAACCACACCTTATTAAATCTTGAAAAATCTGGACAAGAGTCCAAACCAGCCCAATTAAAGTTGAGCATCTTAATGGAATCGGGATGGCTGTTTTCCAATTGTTTCAAATAAGCCAATGCTTCCGAACGAGCTCTTTCCTGCATTTCCCGAAGTTCTTCCTCACTATAAAAACTGAAATATGAAGGTTTTGTAACGGGTCGGGTTGAGCAGGAGCATACCACACAAGCCATTGCCAAGCAAATCAATAAACGAGTTTTCATTTTCATAGGTCTTAACGTTGCAAATATATAGAACTTTTTGAATATAAAACTAAAATATTAGTTTGATTATTGTGTCTTTGATGATTATTTTATATCATATTGATTTTCAAATTATTAAATTGTATGATTTTTAAAGATTTCTTGCGAAACAATCCGAAAATCAGTTTTTTCAAAAAATATGCATCGGATTCCCCAAAATGTTGTATCTTTGCAGCCGCTAATAAGAAGCCACTTTAGCTCAGTTGGTAGAGCAACGCATTCGTAATGCGTAGGTCGTTGGTTCGAGTCCGACATGTGGCTCAAGGCATAAAACGAAAGGGCTGACACGATGTGTCAGCCCTTTTTGTTTTGAGGTACCTGGCGGACTCGAACCGCCGTCCCCGGTTTTGCAGACCGATCCCTAACCACTCGGGCAAGGTACCTTTTGAGGTTGCAAAGATACATCTTTTTATTGAATTGCAAGGTTTTTCCTTGAAAAAAATTACACTAAGCCTCGCGCCGACAGCTTCAGCCAATTCCAAGCAAACAAGGCAATGAAGAGCAATCCGCAATATACATAGAAGAATATCAAGTCCTTACGGCGTAAATGCGCCATGGCATAGGCAGCCATTAATATTAATAACGGTATAGCTGGTTCATGAAACCGCTCCTTGTTGGCCGCAAAAGAAAACATGATAATGCCCAAATAGGAAAGCTCATAAGCACCAATTAATGAAAAATCACGCCATTTATTTTGCCTGAAGACTATCACTAAGGCTAACATGGAGAAAAAAGCGAGGAAGTTCTTCACGTAAGTACTGCCGTGAATCATTTTGTTATGGTCAGGCGACTCCTCCACCATAGATGCCAAAGGAAGTATGAAAGCCCCCGGAAACAAATACTTGCTTTGCGCCAACTCGGCATGTTTGAAACCCAAAGAATTGTATTTTTCTATCTGGGCGTTCAAATCAGTGAATTTCAAGCGGTAAATATTTCTCATTTCTCTTCCTATCCCTGAAAATAAGAACATCAAAAAAACAAGTACCGTGGCTGAAAGGGTAATAATCTTGCCATTCTTTCCGACCAACTCCTTGGAAGACAAAAGAATAAACACCAAAAATGCGAAAATCAGACACATGCCGACAATCGTACGAAATCCGAAGGTCAAGCCTGTCAGCAAGATGGGAAAAGCGATATTCCAAACGGTGTATTTCTTGCTGCGAATCAAATAATCCATGCGCTCGAGGGCAAGGATGGACAAGAAAATCATCTCCATCTCCTTGGTGTGCATGCCACAAATCTGTATCAAAATGGGCATGAAAACACACATCACAGCGGCCAAACGACCCGTACGCTCACCTAAAGTCCGTGTGCCCAATTTGTGAACCACGACACAGAGATAAGCACTCATCAAAGCCTTGAAAAGCCTTGGCGTCAACAGGTTACGACCAAAGATAGTATAAATCAAGGTGAGCCAAAGCGCATAACCTTGGTCCGAGAATCCCATGGTATAGGCACGCAGATACTGGAACACATATCGGACATGCCCCTGCCTAACCGCCCTCGACAAGTGCACAGCTGTGGTATGATACCAAAAGCTGTCGGCGGCACCGTATTCAAAAGCTTTACCCGTATGATAATAAAAATAATAGCATATCAGGAAGGCATAAACCGAGCGAATGCCCAAAGCGGTCCAAAATACCTTACGGCGAAAGTGCTTGGGGTCGTCGTCTTTCCACCGAGGATAAAAAACAACAGTGAACAAAAAGAAAAACAAAATTTCGCCGATACCCCAAAACATCCATTTCATCTGCAACGCGTGCTCCTTGAAAACCAAACTGATGGCAATCAAAGCCGCCAGATAGACCCCGATACCGATGAAAGCGATTTGTCGATAGAGTTTCGTTTCCATAGTTCCTTCATTTTCACACCAATCCTCGTGAGGCCAGTTTCAGCCAGTTCCAAACAAATAGCGCCACCAACAACACGCCGCAATAGGCATAAAACCAGATCATGTCCTTCCGCCTCAAATGCGTCATCGCATAAGCCGCCATCACCAATAGCAATGGGATAGCCGGCTCGTGATAACGCTCTGAATTGGCCGTGAAACTCGACATGATAATACCTAAGTATGCCAATTCGTAAGCACCAATCAACGAAAAATCGCGCCATTTCTTCTGCCGGAAAGCCACCACGATAGAAAGCATGGCAAAAAAGCCCAGAAAACTTTTGACATACATACTCCCGTTCCACCTTTTGTTGTGTTTTGGAGCTTCTTTCACCATCGGAGACAGCGGAAGCACAAATGCCCCTGGGTACAAATATTTGCTCTGTGCCAACTCATGGTATTCCATCCCCATGGAATCGTATCTCTTGGAAAGATAATCCGAACCGCTGAAATTCAGCCTGTAATAGACTTCCATCTCGTTTCCTATAGCCGTAAACAAAAACACTAAAAAAACGACTCCCGTGGTCAAAAGGGTGACGATTTTGCCTTTTCGGCTCACCAAATCCTTTGGCGACAAAATGATAAAGACAAAGAATGCAAAAATCAGACACATGCCGACGACGGTTCGAAAACCAAAAGTGAGTCCTGTCAGCAGAATGGGAAACAAGATATTCCAAAAGGTGTACTTCTTGCTGCGTATCAGATAGTCCATCCGCTCGAGTGCAAGGATGGACAGGAATATCATCTCAGTTTCCTTGATATGTGTCCCTGTCAGTTGTATCAAGATAGGCATAAACACACACATCACGGCGGCCAATCTACCCGTGCGCTCGCCAAAGGTCCTGGAACTCAGTTTGTAAACTACAATACACAGATAGGCGCTCATCAAGGCTTTCAAAAAGCGGTCCAACAACAGGCTCGGGCCAAAAAGAGAATGAATGAAGGTCAGATAGAACAAATAACCTTGGTCTGAAAACCCCATAGTGTATTGGTTCAAAAAGTCCCTGACAAACTTTAGATTCCCCTCGCAAAGGTACTGTGACAAATAAACGCTCCTGTAATAATATCCCACTTCATCGCCCGGCTTTTCGAAAGGAAACCCCGTATGGGAACAATAGTAAAAGTAAGAAAAGATGACATAGGCCACCCTAATAATCAGAGCTACCCAGAACACTTTTCGCCAAAAGCGTTTGGGGTCATCGTTTTTCCAACGGGGATAGAAAACGGTGGTAAGCACAAAGAAAAACAAGACCTCTCCGATACCCCAAAGAATCCATTTCGTTTGTAAGGCATACTCCTTGAAAACCAAACTAATGGTAATAAGGGCTATCAGGTAAAGACCTATGCCAAAAGCCGAAATATATCTCAGAAGATGCTTCCCCATCGCTTATTCAAAGACTTATCGAACCCACCCTATTGTCAGAACTGGAATATACCACCTTTTGGGGTCCTCTTTTTGGTGGTTTGCATTATTCTTGTTTTTTGGTTAGGATGGAGTGTTCCTATCTTTCTCATATCAGCAATTTCCCAACGCATCGGCTTATATTCATGCTGGAAGCGGAACAATTCCTCTGTCGCCACAAGTACAGGTGCGTCGTAGATTTCTGATTCGTCTCCAATTGTTTCAAATTCAACATGTAAGATTCGCGTCTCGGGGTCAAAGAAATACTTGAACGAATAATACGTCGTAGAATCACCGTTGACATTATCTCTTTGAATACCGATAGAATCTTGGAAGAAATACATGACATAACCCGACGCGGTGTCGTACGGATTGCTGTATTCCTTATTTTGATAGGACTCTTCTATCACTTCGCCATAGAAATCAACATTCCAATGGGCAACATTCGCCACACCAAAAACCATGTCAGTTATGCTTTTTAATTCCGTGGGTTCATCCGTGTTTTGAGAAACGCGTACCAACAACTGAACGGTTCCTTTATCGGAAGTAATGGTAAAGGATGAATTTCTACTTTCAACATCGCTTAGCGCCTTTACCGTTATCTTTAAACTCTCGTCTTTTCTGCCCGACATGGGATCAATTGTGTACCAATCGGCAGCATCATCGATGCTGATGGACCATCTACAGTTGGCCGTGACCTTAAGTTCCTGCACACAGGCTTCTTTGGGAAACCAAAGACTATCCACTATGACGGTCATTTCTTCTTTTTTGTTACAGCCGAATATACTTCCTATTGCGATAAGAAATAAAACCGTTTTCAATAAGTTGATGCTCTTTTTCATGTTGGTTTTCATTGATTCAGAATGCAAAAGTACATATTTTTGTCAATACAAGCGTTTTTTCTGTTTTGACCTTTTGGGCAATGTGTCGGCCAGCATCTCGAAGTCCATCTTGTGCTTGAAGAGGTCGACGGACTTCACGCGGATGCGCACCTCGTCGCCCAGCTGGATGACACGCCCCGTCTCCTGCCCGATGACGCGGAAGTTGTCGTCGTCGAGGTAATAGTAGTCTCCGGGAAGATCCTCATAGCGCACCAACCCCTCGCATTTGTTGCCTTTCAGCTCCACAAAGAGACCCCACTTGCTCACACCTGAGACCAAGCCTTCAAACACTTGACCGATTTTATCTTGCAGATACTCAGCTTGCTTGTACTTGATGGACTGGCGCTCCATCTCCTCGGCTTGTTTTTCCATTTCGCTGGCATGGACGCACATTTCCTCGTATTCCTTCTTGTTGACCGACCCTTGATTTTCTATGAGGTACCTCTCGATCAGCCGATGTACCATCAAGTCGGGATAGCGGCGGATGGGTGAAGTGAAATGAGTATAATAGTCGAAAGCCAAGCCGTAATGGCCGATGTTGTCGGTGCTATAGACGGCCTTGGCCATGGTGCGCAAGGCTACGCTTTGGATGAGGTTCTTCTCTCCTTTGCCTTCCACATCCTTGAAAAGTTTGTTGTAGGAGTTCACCAAAGTCGTACGGTTACTGAGGTTCATGGAATAACCCAAGCGCGAGATGAGCAACATGAACTTGTTGAGTTTTTCTGGGTTAGGCTCGTCGTGGATACGGTAGACGAAGGTGTGATTGCTCCACTTGCTACTAGGCTCACCGAAAGTCTCGGCCACGGTACGGTTGGCCAAGAGCATGAAGTCTTCAATCAGTTCGTGTGACTCGTTCTGTACACGCACGTAGGTGTCGATAGGCTTCTTGTTTTCGTCGAGGATGAAACGCACCTCTTCAGAGTGGAAGTTGATGCTGCCTGCCTCCATGCGTTTCTCGCGTAATTTAGTTGCCAAACTATTGAAAGTCAGGATTTCGTCTTTGTAGTCGCCTGAACCGCCTTCTATCATGGTCTGCACCTCCTCGTAGGCATAGCGGCGGCACGATTTGATGATAGTTTTGCCAATCCATTTGTCGTAGATGTTGGCGTCGTCGTCCATCTCGAAGACAACCGAGAAAGTCAACTTTTCCTCATTAGGACGCAGCGAACACACATTGTTGCAAAGCTTCTCGGGTAACATGGGGATGGTGCGGTCGACGAGATAGACGGAAGTACCGCGGTCGAGGGCTTCCTTGTCGATGGCGGAGCCTTTGCGTACATAGTACGACACGTCGGCGATGTGGACACCTACTTCCCAATGTCCGTTGGGTAGCTTTTGCAACGAAATGGCATCGTCAAAGTCTTTGGCATCAGCCGGGTCGATAGTGATGGTGAATACCTTTCGGAAATCACGGCGACGTTTGATTTCTCCGTCATTAATCTTGGTCGGAATTTTTTCCGCCTCTCTTTCCACATCTTCAGGGAACTCTATCGGATACTCATGTGCTGCAAGAATGGATTCCATTTCCACGTCATTCTCGCCAGGCTTACCCAACACGCGGACAATCTCGCCAAAGGGATTGCCAGATCCGTCGGGCCAATCCACCAGATGGACGATGACCTTCATGCCGTCTTTGGCACCATTAAGGTCACCACGTGGAATGAAAATGTCGACTGGCATCCACTCCACGTCGGGACGGACGAACACATAGCCGTGTGAGATGGTGAGCACGCCCACAAACTCGGTGTGACGGCGTTCCAACACCTCAACAATCTCGCCTTCGGGTTTGCTGTTGTTGCGCTTGGGAAACATGGCCACACGTACGCGGTCACCATGCAGGGCTTTGTAAGTGTCGTTGGCCGAAATGAAGATATCCTCGCCTTCGCCGTCGTCGCGCACCACATAGGCCTTGCCCGTCGACTTCATCTCCACCGTGCCTTCCACGTACTTTGTCTTAGGCCCGAATTGCGCCATGCCTGCGTTACTCATTACATAACTATAGGGACGCGCCTCTTGCAGTAAGCCTTTGTCCTTCAGGTCAATGAGTAAATTATATACCACATCCTTCCCTGCTTGGTCTTTGATGCCCATGATTTTACAGACTTGCTTGTAGTTCTTGGGGCGGAAAGGCTGGTCGGCGAAGATGCCCAAAATGACGCTCGTGAAAGTGCTGAGTTTATTCTCGATTTTCTTTTTCTTGGCCATAACAAATCCAAATTTTGCTGCAAAGATAATGAAATCACTCAATTAGCATGTTGATAATTTTGTTGACAAATATTTCAAGAATTAATTTGGTCGGTGAAACCAAAATGCTATACCTTTGCAAAACAAGGTTCTTAGGAGAAGATGAAAAGGGAACCCCGTGAAAATCAGGGACTATACCCGTAGCTGTGAGCTCTGAAACATGCCGAACACCCCATGCCACTGTCCGACCACGAGGACGGGAAGGCCGTTCGGAAGGGAGTAAGTCAGAAGACCTGCCTTGTGAACTGAAGCATGCCCTCCCTCGGGATAAGGGAAACATGCCGAACCATTGAAAACGACAACTATACTAGGCATCAGTTTTTGATGCAACAAACAGAAAACGAGCACATTATATGAGCAACGGAGGATTGTACATTACCAAAAGGGACGGCAAGCAGGAAGCCTTCTCTCTTGACAAGATCAAAATCGCCATCAGCAAAGCTTTTCTCGCTTCGGGATTCTATGCCACCGATGAGGATTTGAACTCCATCTTGAGCCGCGTCCGCGTGACCAACGGCATCACCGTGGAGGAAATCCAAAACCAGGTGGAGACGGCATTAATGGCAGAGCAGTACTACACTGTAGCCAAAAACTACATCTTGTACCGCCAGAAGCACACCGAAGACCGTGAGATCCGTGAAAAGATTGACTTCTTGAGCAACTATGTCAATGCCTCGAACGCCGCCACCGGCTCGAAGTACGACGCCAACGCCAATGTGGAGAAGAAGAACATCGCCACTTTGATTGGTGAGTTGCCCAAGTCGAGCTTCATCCGCATCAACCGCCGCCTGCTGA
>JAEEGJ010026244.1_pt1 | contig 11833 bp, 10 predicted proteins | sample 8958761 | NCBI WGS metagenome assembly JAEEGJ01 (sample SAMN16246546, study PRJNA631951) | gut metagenome | biome: gut microbiome; feature: rumen; material: RS-attached | host: Bos | place: Iran: Karaj | collected 2018-10
AGCAGGGAAATACCTCCGGCTTTCACAGGAGATTCCCCCGGAAAAAGGGAAAGCAAGAAAGGAAGTTTACCTTTCCAGGAAGAAGAACAACAGGCTGGTAGCATCTCTGTGCGGAAAACGGTATTATACTGAAGTCATTTGTGCATTAACGCAGGAGATCCAATTGCTGCAAACTTTTTTAGACGGTTTCGATCCGTTGGAAAAGATCCGCTGCATCGATGTCCTGCCGCAAGACCTGCAGGAATATGTCCACCCTGTTATCCGGTCCAACGAACAGATTTGTCAGGAATGGATGAACGAACCTTTCGACACCAATTCCTATCCATTCGATAAAGAGCCGCTTCGTACAAAGAAAGGAGAACTGGTGAGGAACCGGGCGGAATGCCTGATTGCGAATACGCTTTTCGACCTGAACCTCCCCTACCGCTATGAATGTGGCGTCACATTGCCTGACGGCAGCACCATGTACCCGGATTTTACGATTCTTCACCCCAAGACGCTGGAGATCTTTTATCTTGAATACTTCGGGATGATGGATGACCCTGATTACGCAGCAGGTGCGTTCATCCGGATCCGGAGATACGCCAATTCCCCTATTTTCCCGAAGTTGATTATGATCTTTGACCATTGCGACGCCCCATTCAACATGGACACTTTACTGAACGTGTTGAAACAATACTTCCTGTAGGGACATTGTAAAAGCCTTAGACCCGCGGCAAGATAAAACTATCCGCAATTGCTTGGAATAAACGCAGCTGCGGATAGTTTTTCCATTCAGATCATTTTCTGCTCAAATACGGCTGATCATAGTTATCCGCAAATCTCAACATTTTGGGCAATTGCGGATACTTGTCGGGAGATTAGCAATGGCATGCCTTCCGACAAAAAGATAGTTTAAAGATCGATGGACAAACAAAGTATCCGCGAGTATCAAGAAACAACGCTATTGCGGATAGTTTGCTCGCGCCACGGTTTGCACGATCGGTCAGTTATCGTAAATACTATCCGCAGCTTCCACCAAACGGCTATTATGCGGATAAAAAACTTCCGCCGCAAAAATGGGGAGGCGGGTGCATTACTTGAATAAAGAAAAAGTGTATCGCAAAATGCCCAAATCACAGCATTCGCGATACACTTTTTTAATCCCATGTTTTTTCAGCGCCATGAAGCGCCCGAATTGGCAACGGTTACCGTCTTTTCTTCCCCGCCGGCAGTTCGTCGAACATCGCCTCCAGCAGGCTGCACAGAAAATCCCTGTCGTCCACGTTATCCACGAGCAGCATCTCCTTCGCGCCGGGATACGGGACTTCCCGCGGCGCATCCGGCATCAGCGCCAGCGCGGCGGGCACAGGCTTTACGAGAAGGCGGTCGTCGTAGATGCCGCCGGCGATCTTATCGCGGTAATAGAGGATGTACTCCCCCATCATCGCGCGGAAAGACACGCCGTCCAGGCCGGACAGCTGGTCTGCGATAAAGTCCAGATATTCGTTGGAAGAGGCCATATCAGTGGATCAGCTCGATCTCGCCGATCAGAGGCAGCGGGCGGCTGTCCATATTCAGCGCGCGAATGATGCCCATGAAGAAGAACACGAGAACGGCCAGGTCGATGATGAACGTGACCGGCCCGAACAGCGCGAAGCGGCCCAGGATCCTCGAGATGGTCTCCAGGATGTTGATGAGGAGCGCCTGGTTCAGGTGGCGGCGCACCAGGGGATCCGCCGGGTCGCGGCCGACCAGGGCGACGACAAAACCGATCCAGGTGATATAGCTGACGACCGCGTAAAGTCTGGAATGTCTGTACATAAAAACTCCTTCGAAAATAACACAGTTTGCCTGTAACGTATTATACACCCGATTCCCGTCTGTAAACATCACTGTTTCAGCCGCGGACAAGGCCATCGCCGCCGCGGAAAACAACAAGCCCCTTTCCGCCCGGAAAAAAACAGACCCGGAAGATCGCTCTTCCGGGCCTTGTCAGCCTATTTCTTTTCTCTGTCCGCCTTGTATTTCGCCGTCGCTTCCTCGTCCTGAATATACTCGCCCGCGGGCGTCACGCGGCCGACCCAGTAGTCTACCGGCACGTTCGGATCTTCGTGCGACGGCAGCACGGCCTTCACCGCGAGGATCGCGACTTCCAGCATGTCGTCCGTCGGTTCCTTGGTCGTCAGTTTCTGCAGCAGGATGCCTGGCATGGACAGCGCCCGCACGCACTTGCCGTCGTGGCGGCCGGTGAACTGCAGCAGCTCGTAGGACAGTCCCGCGATGACCGGGATCAGCAGCAGGCGCGAGATAATGCGCGCCGCCAGATTCGGCCAGCCCAGCAGGGAAAAGACCAGCAGCGAGATGACCATCACGAACATCAGGAAGCTCGTTCCGCAGCGCGGGTGCAGCGTGTAGAACTGCTGCGCGTTGGCGGGGGTCAGCTCCAGGCCGTTCTCGTAGCAGTGGATGGTCTTGTGCTCGGCGCCGTGGTACATGAACGTCCGCCGGATGTCGGGCATCTTCGAGATGAGCGACACGTAGACGACGAACATGCAGATGCGCATCACGCCTTCGATCAGGTTGAGCACGAACGGGCTCTCGATGCCGGCGCCTTTCAGCAGGTTCATGATCCAGGTGGGCAGCACGATGAACACGCCCACCGTCAGCAGGATGGACAGCAGCACCGACACGTACATCATGATGCTGTTCGCCTTCTCCTTGCCGAACTTTTCGTTCATCCACAGCGTCAGTTTGTCGTCTTCGTAGTAGCTGTTGCCCTCCGCGTCGGCGCAGTTCTCCAGCACGTCCGCGGAATACATCAGGATGCGGGTGCCGGTGACCAGCGACGACACGAAGCTGACCACGCCGCGCACGACGGGCCACTTCTTCCAGCTGCCCGGAGCCTTCAGCGGCTCCACGGCCAGATGGACGTCCCCGTCCGGCCGGCGCACCGCGATGGCAAGGGCTCTGCTGCCCCGCATCATCAGGCCTTCCAGCACCGCCTGCCCGCCCACCTTCGTGGGCGTCGCGTTTTTCATGAAAATCTTATTAAAATCCATTACAGTCTTAAGCGCTTCATGCGCGCGATAAATTCTTCGTTCTTTTTCGTGTGAGCCAGCTCCAGCACGACCCGTTCCGTGGCCTCTTCGATGCCCCAGTCTGCCACCGCGCGGCGCATCATCCAGACGGCTTCGAGCTCGTCCTGGGTCATGAGCATGTCTTCGCGGCGCGTGCCGGATTTATTGATGTTGAGCGCGGGGAAGATGCGCTTTTCCTGCAGCTTGCGGTCCAGGTGCAGCTCCATGTTGCCCGTGCCCTTGAATTCCTCGAAAATGACGTCGTCCATGCGGCTGCCGGTCTCGATGAGCGCCGTCGCCAGGATGGTGATCGAGCCGCCCTCCTCGATGTTTCGTGCAGCGCCGAAAAACTTCTTGGGCTTGTACAGCGCCGCCGGATCCAGACCGCCGGACAGCGTGCGCCCGCTGGGCGTCTCCACCAGGTTGTACGCCCGCGCCAGGCGGGTGATGGAATCCATCAGGATGATGACGTCCTTGCCGTGCTCCACGAGCCGCTGCGCCCTGGCCAGCACCATCTCCGCCACCTTCACGTGGTGGGACGGCTGCTCGTCGAACGTGGAGTAGATCACCTGGCCCTTGATCTCGCGCTGCATGTCCGTGACCTCCTCGGGCCGCTCGTCGATCAGCAGCACGATCAGCTCCGCGTCCACGTGCTGGTTCTCGATGGCCTTCGCGATCTGCTTCAGCAGCGTCGTCTTGCCGGCCTTCGGCGGGGCCACGATCAGCCCGCGCTGACCCTTCCCGATCGGCGCCACCAGGTCGGTGAGCCGCATGGAAAGCGCGCTGCTGCCGTTCTCCAGGCGGATGCGCTCGGTGGGATAGATGGGCGTCAGGTCGGAGAAGTCCCTGCGGCGGATGGAGACGCCGGGCTCGTCGTCGTTGACCGTCTTGACGTAGAGCAGCGCGCCGAAACGCTCGTCGTTGCCGGGCTTTCTCGCAATGCCGCAGATTTTGTCGCCGGTCTTCAGGTTGAAGCGGCGGATCTGCGTCGGGGACACGTAGATATCCTCGTCGGACGTCAGGAAGTTGTCGAAGCGCAGGAAGCCGAAACCGCCTTCCGCCAGCTCCAGGATGCCGGTCTTCTCCATGCGGCCTTCCTTGAGCGGCGCACCCTTTTTCGGGTCGGGTTCCTCGGGCTTGGCCGGTTCTTCCGCCTTCGCAGGTTCCACAGGCGCCTTCGCCTCTTCCGCGGCTGCCTTCTCCGCCTGCGCGGCCTTTTCCTTTTCGGCCTCTTCGTGCATGCGGGTCAGGAGCTCCACGATCTCTTTCTTCTTCAGGCTCTTCGCGTTCGCGATCCCCAGCGCCGCGGCGATCTCGCGCAATTCCGCGACTTTTTTATCCTTTAGGATATCCAGTTCCATAAAAGCAGTTAACCTCGTTCTACGGGCCGATTTTCGGCCTTAAAAAGCATTCTGTCCGCGCACTCGGGGCACACGCAAAAACACCGCCCCGCATTCCGCGCACAGATGTTCAATTCTCTTTCGAAAAAAGGGAAAACCGCGGAAGAACTCCGCGGTTTGATTATAGCACAGTTTTAAGGAAGCACAAGAGTGCACATTGTACCTGTCCCCATGTGTCGTTACGCGCCCAGATACGCCTTCTTGATCTGGTCGCTGGCCAGCAGCTCCCTGCCGGTGCCGCTCATCACGACCTTGCCCGTCTCGAGCACGTAAGCTCTGTCCGCGACGGACAGCGCCGCCTGCGCGTTCTGTTCGACCAGCAGGATCGTCGCGCCGTTCCGGTGCAGGCTCTTGATGATGTCAAAGATGTGGTCCACCAGGATGGGCGCCAGACCCATGGACGGCTCGTCCAGCATGATCAGCCTGGGCTTCGCCATCAGCGAACGGCCCATGGCCAGCATCTGCTGCTCGCCGCCGGACAGCGTGCCGCCGATCTGCGTGCGGCGTTCCTTCAGTCTGGGGAACAGCTCGTACACTTCGTCCAGCGACGCCTTGATCGTGGAATTCGGCTGCGAATACGCGCCCATCTCCAGGTTCTCCTCCACCGTCATCTGCGTAAAGATGCGGCGGCCTTCGGGCACCATCACGAGGCCCTTCTCCACGATCTTGTGGGGAGCGACCTTCGCGAGGCTCTCGCCGAAGAATTCGATGGACCCGGTGCGGGACCGCAGCAGCCCGGAGATCGTGTTCAGCGTCGTGGACTTGCCGGCGCCGTTGGCGCCGATCAGGGTCACGATCTCGCCTTCGTTGACCTCGAACGAGATGCCCTTGATGGCGTGGATGCTGCCATAGTAAACGTTGATATCGTCGACCTTTAAGATCGTTTTTCTCTCTTCTGCCATGGCTACCCCTCCTTATGCTTGCCCAGATAGGCCTCGATGACGACGGGGTTGCTCTGGATCTCGGCGGGCGTGCCGCGGGCGATCACCTGGCCGAAGTTCAGCACGGTGATCTGGTCGCAGATGCCCATGACCAGGCTCATGTCGTGTTCGATCAGAAGGATGGCGATGCCGAACTTGTCGCGGATGCGTCCGATGTTCTCCATCAGTTCCGCGGTCTCCGCCGGGTTCATGCCCGCGGCGGGTTCGTCCAGCAGCAGCAGGGACGGTTCCGTCGCCAGCGCGCGGACGATCTCGAGTCTTCTCTGCGCGCCGTAGGGCAGCGACCCCGCCCTGACGTCCGCCATGCCCTGCATGTCGAAGATGGACAGCAGCTCCAGCGCCTTTTCGCGGGCTGCCTTCTCCTCTTTCCAGTAGCGGGGCAGGCGCAGCACGGCCTCGAGCAGGCTGTACTTCATGGACTGGTTCATGGCGGTCATGACGTTCTCCGCCACCGTCAGCTTGCTGAACAGGCGGATGTTCTGGAACGTTCTCGCGATGCCGGCCTTCGACAGCTGCACCGTGGTCTTCTTCGCCGTGGATTCCCCGTTCAGGAAGATCTGGCCGGACGTGGGCTCGTACACCTTGGTCAGCAGGTTGAACACCGTGGTCTTGCCGGCGCCGTTCGGGCCGATCAGACCGGCGATCTCTCTTTCGTGGACCTCGATGTCGAAGTCGTTCACCGCGGCGAGGCCGCCGAAGACGATGCCCAGATCTTCGCACTTCAGTACGACGTTACTCATCTGCGGCACCTCCCTTCGCCAGTTTCTTTTCCGTCCGCTTTTCCGCGGCGTTCTTCAGGACGTCCTTGATCTTCGCGTTGTTCGAGACGAGCATCACGGCGATCAGGATGACCGCGTACATCAGCATGCGGTAGTCCGCGAAGCCTCTCAGCGCCTCGGGCAGGATCGTCAGAGCCGCAGCAGCGATGATGCTGCCGAGCATGTTGCCCTGACCGCCCAGAACGACGAACACGAGGATGAGGATGGACGTGTCGATGTTGAACTTGTTCGCGATCAGCGAGCTGTAGTTGTTGCCGAACAGCGCGCCTGCGGCGCCCGCCATGGCAGCGGAGATCGTGAACGCGGTGATCTTGTACTTAAACGCCGGAATGCCGATGGATTCCGCCGCGATATAGTTGTCGCGGATCGCCATGATGGCGCGGCCGGAGCGGCTGCCCACCATGTGGAAGATCACGACGAGGGAGATCATGATGAGGATAAAGCCCGCCGTAAACGTGGCGATCTTCGGAATGGAGCGGATGCCCATGGCGCCTTCGATGATGATCTTCCCTTCCGGGCTCAGATTCAGCTCGTTCGTGAACATGGAGAATCTCAGCTGGCCGTGGTCCACGCCCATGTAGACGTTGCCCACCAGCGACTTGATGATCTCGCCGAACGCCAGCGTCACGATCGCCAGATAGTCGCCGCGCAGACGCAGCACCGGGATGCCGATCAGGAACCCGATAATGGCTGCCGCAACGGCGCCGATCACGATGCCGATGCACAGGCGCAGGCCCGTCGAGGGGATCGCGGTTGCGAGGCACATGGTCGCGGCCGTTCCGGTGAACGCGCCGACGGACATAAAGCCCGCGTGACCCAGCGAAAGCTCGCCCATGACGCCCACCGTAAGGTTGAGCGAAAGGGCCATGACGATGTAGGCGCAGATGGGCACGAGCATGCCCTTCGTCGCGGCCTTCAGGCCGCCGCCCCGCATCATGGCTTCCAGGATCACGTACGCCGCGATGACGAGCGCGTACGTCAGATAATTTTTCCGCGTCGTGCGGTTCATTCCCTTGAGTTTGTTCATGGCCCGCACCTACACTTTCTCTCTGGTCGGCTTGCCCAAAAGCCCTGCCGGCTTTACGAGCAGCACGATGATCAGAACGCCGAACACGATCGCGTCGGAGATCTGCGTGGAGATATACGCTTTCGCCAGGTTCTCGATGACGCCGAGCAGCAGACCGCCCAGGAACGCGCCGGGGATGGAGCCGATCCCGCCGAAGACAGCCGCGGTAAAGGCCTTGATGCCGGGCATGGAGCCGGTCGTCGGGGTCAGGTTCGGATAGGCGGAGCAGAGCAGAACGCCCGCGATGGCCGCCAGGCCCGAACCGATGGCGAACGTAACGGAAATGGTCGTATTCACGTCGATGCCCATCAGCTGCGCCGCGCCCTTATCCTCGGAGACGGCGCGCATGGCCTTGCCCAGTTTCGTCTTATTGATGAACGTGGTGAGCAGGATCATGATGACGACGCACACGACGATCGTCAGGATCGTGATGTACGAGACCGTCAGGCCGCCGATCTCGATCGACTCGTTCGGGATGATCGAATTGAACACTTTCGGGTTCGACGACCAGAACAGCAGCGCCAGGTTCTGCAGCAGGTACGACACGCCGATGGCGGTGATGAGCACGGCCAGGGACGGAGCGGCGCGCAGCGGCTTGTACGCCAGCTTCTCGATCACGATGCCCAGGCAGGTGCACACCAGCATGGCGAGGATCACGCTGATGAACGGGTTCAGCCCGTAGCGCGTAAACGCAAAAAAGCACACGTAGGCGCCCACCATGATGACGTCGCCGTGGGCGAAGTTCAGCATCTTGGCGATGCCGTACACCATGGTGTACCCGAGCGCGATGATCGCGTATACGCTTCCCAGACTGAGTCCGCTGACCAGGTAGTTAAGGAAACTCATAGATAATCTAACCTTTCTTAAAATCAGGACAATAGCCGGGGGCGGTTGGAGACCCCCGGCTGTGTCTTATGTAAGCTCCGTGTCAGCCAAAGCTGGCGGAAATTACATACCTACGTATACGCCGTTTTCGATGACGACTGCGTTGGGCAGTTTGGAAACGGTACCGTCAGAACCCCAGGTCATGCTTGCGCCGGTCAGACCGTCGAACGTCATGCTGGTGAACTGTGCGACCATAGCGTCGCAGATGGCTTCGTGATCCATGGAAGCGGGATCGATGCCTGCTTCGGTAGCGGCCTTGTACATCGCGTAGATGCAGTCATAGCCGTCCGCCGCGAACTGGTTGGGGATCTCGCCGAACTTGTCCTGATACTTCTTGACGAAGCTCTGGTTCAGAGCGGATTCGTCGTCTGCGGAGTACGGAGTCAGAACGACAACGCCTTCTGCCAGGGAGGTGTCGAAGCCTTCCATGGTCAGGATGCCGTCCATGCCGTCTACGCCGAACCAGGTGGGAGCATAGCCCGCCGCGTTGGCCTGGTTCAGGATCAGGGATGCGGGTTCATAGTACATGGGCAGGAACACGAGGTCCGCGCCTGCTTCCTGGCACTTGGAGATCTGGACGGAGAAGTCGGTCTTGGTCGCTTCGGTGAAGGTCTGTTCTGCAACGATCTCGAGTCCGAGCTCGCCGGCCTTTTCTACGAACGTGTTTCTGATACCGGTGGAGTAAGAGTCGTCGTTCTTCCAGATGATGGCGATCTTGCTGCCCATGTTGTTTTCAGAGATGTAGGTGGCGGAGCCGCTTCCCTGGTTCGGGTCGGTGAAGCACATCTGGAAGATGTTGTCCTTACCGTCGATGACGTTGGTGGAAGAAGCGGACGGGGTGAGGAAGAAGTAGCGGTCTGCATAGGCGTCGGCAGCGGTGACTTCCGCGGGAGCGGAGGTGACGGTGCCCATCATCATATCCATGCCCCAGTCGACCAGCGCGTTGTAAGCGTTCTCGGCCTTTTCGGGGTCGTGGGTGTCGTCTTCCATCTGGAAGATGAACTGGATGCCGCCCATGGCGTTGACTTCTTCGACTGCGATCTCTGCGCCGTTCTTAACAGCCTGGCCGTAAATGGCAGCGCCGCCGGTCAGCGGGCCGGTCGCGCCGATGTGGATCTGGACAGTGCCTTCGGGCAGTTCGCCCTCGGGGGTGTCGCCGTCAGCGGGCGCTGCGGGTTCCGTGGAACCGCCGGAGCATGCAGCGAGACTGAAGATCATCATCGCTGCGAGGAAGATCGCGAAAAACTTTTTCATGTTCATTTGATACACTCCTTAAAAATAGTTTTCCTGCTATAAGGTTTAAGACATGTTATTTAAAAAGCGATGCCGCCCGGTTGGGCAGCATCGCGATTTAACGCTTTCGTTTTGCTGACCCAACCTATTCAGTTCAGCCGTCTAATGCCGACGACGCGAACGACGGGGACCAGCAGGCGCAGAACAACAACAAAATCAACAGCAGTCTCTGCCGCGGGTCTTACTGTGATGTTTGTTGCTGTTGCTGTCATTCTTTCTGCACCTTTCTGTCTGGTTATTTATCTATGATGGTGCTATTTTAGCCCCGCAGGAGAGCCCTGTCAAGGCTAAAAATTGTTGATTTCCCAGTGGTTTTTGGTCATTTTTTGTTGTCATGCAACAAATTGCGTCCCCTATCCCTGTACCAACCCGCACTTTCGCGTGGTAAAGCGCACGGATTTTGTTCTGCAAACCAAATTATTCTTCCGGTTCGGGCTGCGGCTCCACCACGTTGCCCTGGCTGTCGAACTGGATGTCGATCACGGTGCCGTCGCCCATGGGCAGGAAATTCTTGTTCAGAACCGGCTTTTCCAGCAGGCGGATGGTCGTCGGGATGGACAGATCGCCCTCTTCGCCGGAGCCGATGCGGTAGATCTCCTCGAGCATCTCCTGCACGCCCGCCTCGTTGGGCTGCCAGAACGAGAAGCCCTGGATCATGGCGTCCGTGCCGGGCAGCACGTAGGAGTTCATGGAATCGCCGGACAGCTTCGTCGCCTTCGTGCCCACGTTGATCGCCATGCTGTACGTGATGTCGGATTCCACGTTCTCGATCGCCACCTTCATCACGTCCAGGATATTGCCCGCCTTCAGGCACTCCTTGATGACCTTCTTGACGAACTCCTGATGCACCTGGATGCGCCCGATGTCGCCGTTGCGGTAGCCCTTGCGGTAGCGCAGGTACTCCATGACGTTGGACGAATCGATGGTCTGCTCGCCCGCATAGATGCGGATGTGCAGCGGCGGGTTGTCCGTCGGGTCATCGTAGATCATGTCGAACGGCACGTTGACCTCGACGCCGCCGATGACGTCCATCACCTTCTCGATGTCCTCGTACTCCACGACCGCGTAGTAGTGCAGCGGCATGCCGCACAGCGTCTTGGAGACGGCCTCGGCCAGCGGCGCGATGCCCTCGCTGTGGTAGATCGCGTTGATCTTGTTGCCCGCGTAGTTCGCGTCCCAGCCGGGACGGTAATAGAACGTGTCGCGGGGCACGGAGATCAGGTTGACGTACTGGTTCTCCATGTCGTAGCTGCAGACCATGATGACGTCGGTCATGCCCTGGTTGACGCCCAGCAGCAGCACGTTGACGCGGTCCTTGCTCTGAAAGACCTCGTAGAACGGACTGGACTCGTCGACGACGATGGGGGTCATGTCCTTGGACAGCTTCGTCTCGGACTGCTCGAAGATGGGGATGTCGAAGATGTCTCCGTCTTCCCCGCCCCGCAGCATCGTCAGCACAGCCGTGGCAACGACGAACACCGCGATCGCGATGAGTATCACTTTTTTACTGATCTTGAACATACGCTAGCCCCCGGTATAGTTCGGTACGATCTCTTTGATAAACGCGCGGACTTCCTCGTCCCCTTTGTCGAGAAGCCCGTCCAGGCTCTGTTCCAGCCCCCGCTGCTGCAGGCGCTCGAAGCCTTCGCTGAATTCGATGGGATGACCCACGAAGATCTTGCCGTGCTGCGTCTGCTGGATGCCTTCCTCGGATAAAAGCAGTTCTTCGTAGAGTTTTTCGCCGGGCCGCAGGCCCGTCACCTGTATGTCGATGTCCTTGCCCACTTCCAGGCCGGACAGCCGTATCATCTTTTCCGCCAGATCCATGATCTTCACGGGTTCGCCCATGTCGAGGATGAAGATCTCGCCGCCGCTGGCCATGGCGCCCGCCTGGATGACGAGCTGGACGGCTTCGGGAATGGTCATGAAGTAGCGGGTGATGTCCTTGTGCGTCACCGTTACCGGGCCGCCCGCGGCGATCTGCCTGCGGAAGATGGGGATGACGGAACCGTTGCTCCCCAGCACGTTGCCGAACCGCACGGCGCAGAACTCCGTGGAGCTGCCCCGGCGCTTCGCGCCTTCCGCCCTGGCCTGCATCAGCATCTCGCAGATGCGCTTCGTCGCGCCCATCACGCTCGTCGGGTTGACCGCCTTGTCTGTGGAGATGAGCACGAAGTTTTCCGCCCGGTACTTTTCGGCGAGATCCATGCAGATCTCCGTGCCCAGGCAGTTGTTGTACAGCGCTTCCTTCGCCGCGTCCTCCATCAGAGGCACGTGCTTGTGCGCCGCCGCGTGGAACACGACGTGGGGTTTGTATTTGATGAAGATCTCCTCCATCAGCGCGCGGTCGCGCACGGAAGCGATCAGCAGTTCGATCTCGATGTCGGGGAACTTGCGGCGCATCTCCTGG
>JAEEGJ010026245.1_pt1 | contig 11832 bp, 8 predicted proteins | sample 8958761 | NCBI WGS metagenome assembly JAEEGJ01 (sample SAMN16246546, study PRJNA631951) | gut metagenome | biome: gut microbiome; feature: rumen; material: RS-attached | host: Bos | place: Iran: Karaj | collected 2018-10
CAAAGCCATCGCCAAGTACTCCTCAACACCACAATTGGATTTGGTCAACTATTTCGAGTTACTGCTATTTTGTTGGTTGACAGGTAACAACGATATGCATCTGAAGAATTTTTCCTTGCTCAGCAATGGACATGGAGGGTATGGTCTCTCTCCTGCCTACGACCTCTTGAATGTGGCCATAGCAAACCCGAAAGACACAGAAGAACTCGCCCTGACCCTGAACGGAAAGAAAAATCGTATCACACTGAAAGACTTCAAGATAGCAGCTTCTCAAGCTGACATTCCCGAAAAAGTCATTGACGGAATGGTAGCGCATTTTAGGAAATGCCTACCTAAATGGGAGGCCACAATTGAAAGCAGTTTCCTATCCAAGGAATTGCAGCAGGGTTATCTTGACATACTTCACAATAGGTTTGAAAGAATCAAAGCATAAAACGCGAAAGGTGCCGGGGAAATCCCCTCGACACCTTTCAATCTATCTGATAATCAAATTCGAAGTCGTTTAGAAATACAAATCCCGCTCCCCGTTCTTAATGCGCTCGATACGCGCCTTCAACTCGTCCAAGAACTTCGGGTCGACGTTCTTGAAGTTGTTCTCGATGCATTTCCAGCCCTTGGCGGCTACTTCGGGAGTGGCGTAGTCCACTAAGTATTCAGTCAGAGTGAGGATGGCATTCGGGGTGCAGTAACGCTTGATGAAGCCTGGCACACTGAATTCCATGAAATGTTCACCCGTGCGGCCCAAACGGTAGCAGGCCGTGCAGAAGCTCGGGATGAAGTCGTGGTCAAGGAGTTCGTCGATGGTCTCAGCCAAGGAGCGGTCGTCGCCAATCTTGAACTGCTCGCGGTGCAGGTTCTGGTTCTCTTGCTTGTCGCTGTTCTTCTCTTCTTCTTCGTGGTGGTATTTGTAGTCGCCAATCTGAAGGTTGGTGCCACCATCGATTTGCGAGATGCCGTATTCAATGGCTTTCACACGGAAGGCGGCATCCTCACGAGCGGTCAGGATCATGCCTGTGTAAGGCACGGCCAGACGGAAGATGGCGATAATTTTCTCGAAAGTGTCGTCATCCACGAAATACTTCTTGTCGATGCTCAAGCCTGAAGCATCTTTGATACGCGGGAACGAAATGGTGTGCGGACCCACGTTGAAGCAAGCCTCAAGGTGATTGGTATGGCGAATCATGGCCAGCACCTCGTAACGCCAGTCGTACAGACCGAAGAGGATACCCAGACCGTTGTCATCGATACCAGCCTGCTGGGCGCGGTCCATAGCGGTCAGGCGCCACTCGTAGTTGCCCTTCAGGGTGTTTTTCGGGTGGTAGTCGTTGTAAATTTCGGGGCAGTAGGTCTCTTGGAAAATCTGATAGGTGCCGATGCCGGCCTCTTTCACGGTGCGGAAGCCTTCCACATCCAGCGGAGCAGCGTTAATGTTCACACGGCGGATGCTGCCCTTGCCTTTCTTGGTGGCGTAGGTCACCTTCACTGTGTGGGCGATGTACTCGGGCGAGTATTTCGGTGACTCACCATAGACGAGGATGAGGCGCTTCTGGCCGTCTTCCTCGAGGGCTTCCACGTTGCGGACGAGTTCCTCGTCAGTCAAAGTGGTACGAATCTGTTCCTTGTTGGAGGAGCGGAAACCGCAGTATGAGCAGTTGTTGACGCAATAGTTACCCACATAGAGGGGGGCAAACAGCACAATACGGTTGCCATAGATGCGGCGCTTCAGTTCGCGGGCACCTTCCTTGATCTCTTCCACCAGCGCAGGGTCGGTGGTATTGACGAGGACGGCGGTCTCTTCTAAGGTCAGACGGTTCTTATCCAACGACTTTTGGATGATTTCGTGTACGCGTTCGGGCGTGCTCTTGGTGTTGTTGATGTAATCCCAAATCTCTTCTGAGGAGATAAACGGCTTGTTAGGCTCGTCAGGGATGCGGCATTTTTCCGGATGAAATTGCATATCAGTTTGATTTTTAAGTTATTGTTCAGAGTTCCTTTGACGTAGGACATAGGACTGGGGACGCAGGACATTAATCATTGTCTCACGTCTCATGTCTTGAAGTCTCATGTCCTTTCAGTAACGCCGACTTCACTTCGATACCTTCGATGCGACCCAACTGGCCTGTGAGGGAACCTATCTCGTCTGTGGTGCCTTCAAAGATGACGGAAATGAGGCTGTAATGCTCGCGCGGAAAACCTTGGCGGCAGATAATGATGCTCGCATGGCGGGAGAGCACCGCGTTGACTTGGGGCGCGGATTCCCTGTTTTCCACATAAATAAGGACTGTGCCTATTCTCCTTTCCATTTGAACGACCTCCGGATCAGATGATTATGATTCCCGCACCGACCTCGACGTCAACGCATTGTCTTCATCTCAGTGATGAGTGCGGCGGTTTTGCGGCTGCAAAGATAATACTATTTTCCCTTACAAGGACACTTTTTGAAATTAATACTCTACCTTGTCCTGTTTTGCTTCCCACGCACGGAAGGTCTTGAGGGCTTCGTTGCGTAAAAGCGATATAAGCGGAACGAAACGTTTTTCCTTACGTTGCTCCAACTCCTTGTAAATGAAGTCATCAGCGAAGTTAATATCGGCGGCATCCTTTTTCGTGTTGCCGTAATAAATGCACTTGATATGCGCCCAATAGATGGCACCGAGGCACATGGGGCAGGGCTCGCACGAAGTGTAAATAACACAATCCGAGAGATCGAAGGTGCCTAATTTTTTGCAAGCCTGACGGATGGTGTTCACCTCGGCATGGGCAGTCGGGTCGTTGTCGAGGGTCACGCTGTTGGCGCTGCCCGCAATGATTTCTCCGTCCTTCACGATGACGGCACCGAAGGGACCGCCACCGTTTTTCACGCTCTCGTCGGCGAGGCGTATGGCCTCGCGCATATATTCTTTGTCTTTTTCTGTGATGTTCATGGTCGTTTGTGTTTATCGGCAGGGGTTGACACCAGCTACCTACATTGCTGTCGTCCCTTCGGGACTTCCTTATTTCCTGTAACGGGCTTCCATTTCAGCACGATACTTGTCGGCAATAGCTTTAGCTAACGCAATGCCGTCGCCTTGCGGCTCGGCACTGAAAGTACCAAGGCGTTCGCGCCACCATTGGCCTTCATATTTACAAATGCGCTCGTGATAGGCTTTCTCATCAAAGGGCTGGCCTGCCTCGATGGCGGCATCCACATCCTTGAAAAACTCTTTCCAGCGGTAGGCGTAGTAGGTTGCCGTGAGACCTGCCCAGGCACGGCTGGCGTATTCATTCAGCAAAGCATCCTCCTCGCCCCAAGTGGTGATGATGTTGCGAGCGTTGCTCTCGAAGTAGTCTTTGTCTTCCTCGGTAACGCCGATAGCTCTTGCGTCACGAATCCAACGACCAACGAGGAAAGCACTCTCCGTGGCAAGGATGGCATCCGTGTCATCAAGGATGGAGGTCATAGTTTTTTCAATCTGATGTAAAGTCTCGTAATCGCCTTCGCTATATGCCTTCACATAATCGGCATACAGGTCGCTGAAATAGTTGCCTAACAACTGTCTCGTGATGTTGACGGCATCGAAATGACGGGTACGAGTGTTGCAGTCGGAGGCAAGCAGTTCATCAAGTACATCTAATAAAGTGATATTGCTGTACAAATAAGTCGGAGCAACATAATACTGGCGGTATTCTTTGATGTCGCCCATGGTCGGTCTCTGATTGATGCGGACGGTCTGGCCCGGCGACGACACCTTATTATATACGCTATCGGCCAACAAAGTCCAAGCAGCCCTCATGTTCGAGTCTTCCTTGCCAGCGCGTTGGTCAGCGAGGCGCAGCACCCATGCATCCACATCCTGCGTAAGTGGGTTGTCCCATGCTTTTTCGAAGACATATTCATACATGAAGGGGTTACAATCGAAGCCCTCAAGTGTGGAGCCGATGCCGATGAAATTGTCACCTCCCCTATCAAAAGCACGTTCGATTCTTACATTCACCGTGTCAAGGTTGCCAGCCAACATGGAATTGCCGCCGAAATTGCCGAGATAGCACCAAATGTAAGGCACGCCATAGTAGGCGTTGGTACGCTCCCACACGGGTTGTCTTTCGCAGTAGTAATCGAGCATGATGTGTCTGTCTTTGGGCATAGAGGTGATGTAGGCTTCTATGCGATTGTCGACTTCCCAGTATTGACGTTCGTTCCAGAAAAGCCAAGCCATCTCAAGCCATTTGGCATCGGGGTCGGCGGCTTCGAGGGATTCATACACCTGACGGCTCACGCGACTGAGATATTCAGGCTCCCAGCTCGGCGGAATGAGCTCATTGAAAATATCGATGCCATAAATATGGTCGGTGCCATAGAACTCAGTTTGCTTGTCGATAAATTTCTTCTGAATTTCGGTATAAAGCGGGTCAAGCGGGTCGAGGAACTTGCACCAGCAGATGCTGTCGAAGCCTGCCCAATCGCCTAACGAGGCCAAAGGTGCTTCGGGGTAAAGTCTTGTGATGCAAGGCGGCACATGTCCCGCAAAGCCAGGCAACACAGGCTTCATGTTGAGTTCGCGCTCGCGGGCAACAATTTGCTTTTGCAATTCTTTTTGATTCTCCAACCACGACATGGGCAAGGGTCCACCCCAACGGTCGATGTTCTGCATACGGTGCCAAGGCAAATGCGCCGGACCGGTAAAGTAACTGCGGATTTCCTCGTCGGTGAGACCGAGTTCGCTCCACACTTCATACCACACGGACTCCTGACCTGTGATAGCCAGTGGCAGGTTGATGCCGTTGAGGGCCATCCAGTCTATAAAATGCTCCCACTCCGACCAGCCCCACCAAGGTAAGGTGTAACCGAAAGTACAGTAATTCAAGAAGAAACGTTCAGGAACGCGTGCACTCAGGCTGACTTTGGCAGGCACTTTCGGCATGGCAGCAGGAATTTGCAAAGGTTCCTCTTTAAACCATGAATACTGTGCCATGCAGTAGTATTTCAGGTAATGGTTCAAGCCGACAGCCATACTATTGGCGTTGTTGCCTCGAATAACGAGTTTATTCCTTTTCATTTCGATTTCGAAACGGTCAATAGTGTCATTTGCAAGTCGTTCAAGGACAATCTTTTCGGAATACTCAGGCACGACGCGGTTCACCAATCCGCGCATGGCGATGACTTCAGGATCAGTTTCCTTTTTCGCGCAGGAAACACAAAGCGCAAGGCTAAGTAAAGTGATGAGGTATAGTTTTTTCATAATGATAGGATTTTTCCGAGGCAAAATTACAGCTTTTTCTCTGATTTCCTATTTTTGCAGAAAAATCACTCTGATGAAAAAGATACTTTTCTTTCTCGCCCTATTAGGAATCGTTTTCGCCTCATGCAAAAAGTACGAGTCCCCGCAAAATGGCGACACACCTGCACCTGTCTTTCATTCTTATCAAATCGGGGAATATTTCCATAACGATACATTGGAAGGCATTGTGTTTCACACTATTGCGGGAGGAACTGGCGGACTGATGGTCGGTTTGGACGAGACTCTTTTGCCCTGGTGCGAAACCAATTACATCAACAGTCAGACAGGTGCCACCAATCCCTACGATGGCTGGAATAACACCAATATCCTTATGGATGTTTATGACATGCGCCACTACCCTGCCATTCTGTGGAGCTACCAGAAAAACACGTGGAATCTTGTGCATTATGAGCACAGAAAAATCAACAATAAGCAATGGTACGTTCCTTCAAGCAACGAGCTGCGTTATCTTTTGCTGAACCAAGAGGCCGTGAACGCCACTTTGAAATCAATGGGTTACTCAACTTTGGAAGACAAAACCTATTGGTCAAGTACAGAGACTGGCACACGAGGCGCAGCTGCCGTGCGTGTTCAAAACGGACAAATCGTCATCAGCGACTCGATGAAAACGCTGGAATATTATGTGAGGGCAATACGAACTTTTTGACTTATTTCTTAGCCACAGGGTCGCAAGTCAAGCCGATGCCCAATTTCTTGAAAATCTTCTGGTCCACTTCGCTGAGCATCACCGTGCTATGTACCTGACAGCCTTTCAGTTGCGGCAGACTCTCAAGGGCTTTCTTGCAATTCTCGTCCCAAAGGCTGAGCATGGAAAGGGCCACCAAAACCTCATCCGTATGCAGACGCGGGTTGTTGCCATGCAGGAAGTTGACCTTAGTCTTCTGAATCGGCTCAATCATGGCCTGCGGGATGAGTTTCACATCATGGTCGATGCCAGCCAAATGTTTGGTCGCATTGAGTAGCAAGGCCGCGCTGGGACCGAGCAGAGTACTGGTGTGCGCCGTGATTAGCGTGCCGTCCTCCAACTCGATGGCAGAAGAGGACACACCTTCCTTTTCCTTCCGTTCCTTCGCGGCAATGGTGGTCTTGCGGTCAGCCGTAGTGATTTTGGCTTGCTTCATCAACAATGCGATTTTATTCACCTCGTTTTCAGTGCCTTTGCCAATCGCCAGATTGCAAAGTGCGGCATAATAGCGGCGGATGATTTCCTGTTTCGAGGCCTCGCAACAGGCTTCGTCATCACTGAGGCAGTAGCCCACCATATTGACGCCCATGTCCGTCGGTGACTTGTAGGGATTCTCACCGTAAATGCTCTCGAAAATGGCATTCAGCACAGGGAAAATCTCGATGTCGCGGTTGTAGTTGACCGCCGTCTTGCCATAGGCCTCCAAATGGAAGGGGTCGATCATGTTGACATCGCTAAGGTCGGCGGTGGCGGCTTCGTAGGCCACGTTGACAGGATGCTTCAACGGCAGGTTCCACACTGGAAAGGTCTCAAACTTGGCATAACCCGCCTTGACGTCACGCTTGTTCTCATGATAGAGTTGGCTCAGGCAGACGGCCATCTTCCCGCTTCCAGGACCAGGAGCCGTGACCACTACCAAGGGGCGCGTAGTTTCTACATAGTCGTTGCGTCCAAAGCCTTCCTCCGAGTCGATAAGGGCGACATTGTTGGGATAGCCTTCGATGATGCGGTGATAGTACACTTTGATGCCCATGCGTTCGAGGCGTTTGCGATAGGCATCCGTGCTGGCCTGACCGTTATAGTGGGTGACCACCACCGAACTCACCATGAAACCACGGTTTATAAATGCCTCACGCAGGCGCAACACATCCACATCGTAGGTAATGCCCAAGTCGCCGCGCACCTTGTTTTTCTCAATGTCGACGGCACTGATGACGATGATGATTTCGGAGACATCGATAAGTTGTGACAGCATCCTCAGCTTACTGTCGGGCTGGAAACCTGGCAACACGCGGCTGGCGTGGAAGTCGTCGAAGAGCTTGCCGCCGAATTCGAGATACAGCTTGTCGCCGAATTTCGCGATGCGGTCCTTGATGTGTTCAGACTGGATTTTGAGGTATTTCTCGTTGTCGAAACCGTATTTTGCCGCAGCGGACGCTGAGCCTGTCGAAGCGTTTCTCATGGTGCTAAAATCTTAAAATACGGGATGCAAAGGTACAGCTTTTTTGGAAAAGCAAAGGCGATTTTTTGTTTTTTCATCAAAAACGGCCACCCTTTCCAATGTCAAGGTGGCCGTTTCCTTTCGTGCGTTACTGCATCGAAATCATACAGACTATTTTGCGCTTGTAGGGAATGTGAAAGTCCTTGTTTCCGTTACATTTGACTTATAGATGTAGCCCTGGCCAGGCTCAAGACTATCAAGACCTCCCCGCCAATTACCGTTATTATATCTGGCGGTGGTGGTTCTGCCTTTGATTATATCGCCGTTGGTGGCAAATCCATCGAAGGCGTCGCTGACGGACATGTTTTCGTTGAGCGGGAATGCAATCCAGTTGTTGCCATTATGGATGGTGATGGGACACGCATTAGGGTTGATGGAAGTGCCTGTCAGCGTAATCTGGCAGTCGGCACCAACTTGAATCATGTACATCTGGGATACATCCAAGGAATCCAACGTTCCCCGCCACTGATTTGTGCCAGGGTTGTAAGCGATGTTTTGTGTGTTTGATTTGATGGTGATATTGGTGTTTGACACAGCGTCCACGAGCGCATTCTGTAGGTCTTCAAGGGTGATTTCTACGTTGGTTGAGAACCAGTTCCAACCTTCTGAAAGGGTAATGGTTTGGGTTTGCGTACAAATTTCTTGAATATTGGTGAACTCGTTCCAATAGGCCGCAGATTGATAGGCTTCCTCGCTTCCGCAGGGTACATATACTGGGATGGATTTGTTTACCCCGTAGAAAACAGAATTACCTCCTAAAGTGAGTGGATTATCAGGAAGAACGTTCATTGAGGTAAAACCGCTACACCCATAAAAAGCAGAACTACCAATCGATGTCACGGAAGTGCCGATGGTCAAGTCACCACTGAAGCCATTGCAACCATAGAAAGCTTGATTGGCTATCGTGGTTACTGAATTGCCGATGGTCAGACTACCCGTAAAACTGTTGCAATCCATGAAAGCATAATTGCCTATCGTCGCCACGGAATTTGGGATAGTCAGACTACCAGTGAAACCACTGCAATTACAGAAAGCACTTCCGCCTATCGTGGTCACGGAATTGCCAATAGTCAAATTGCCAGTGAAACCGCTGCAACTCGAGAAAGCACCTTGTCCAATCTCAGTCACGGAATCCGAGATAGTCAGCGAGCCCGTGAATCCACTGCAATTATAGAAAGCCCAATCTCCTATCGTGGTCACGGAATTGCCAATAGTCAAGCTGCCAGTGAAACCGCTGCAATCTCGGAAAGACCACTCTCCAATCGTTGTCACGGAGTTCCCGATGGTCAGGTCGCCCGTGAAGCCCGTGCATTGAAAAAAAGCCGTGTTTCCAATCGTCGTCACGGAGTTCGGGATGATCAGGTCGCCCGTGAAACCGCTGCAATATTCGAAAGCTCTACTTCCAATCGTCGTCACGGAATTAGGAATGGTCAAGCTGCCCGTGAAACCGCTGCAACTACCGAAAGCACCACTTCCAATCGTCGTCACGGAATTGCCGATGGATAGCCCCGTAAATCCGCTACAGCCACCGAAAGCACCTGTAAAATTATCCCATCCTTCTATTGTTATTACTGAATTAGGAATATCAAGAACACCTGTAAAGCCGCTGCAACCATAGAAAGAACCAAGACGAATTATGGACACGCAATTGCCTATGGTTAGGCTGCCATTGAAACCGCTGCAACCAAAGAAAGCGTTAATACCTATTGAAGTCACGGAATTAGGGATGGTCAGGCTACCCGTGAAACCGCTGCAATATTGGAAAGCCCCATCACCTATCGTCGTTACAGAATTGCCAATGGTTAAACTACCTGTAAAACCGCTACAATCACCAAAAACATTTGTTCCAATCGAAGTCACGGAATTGCCGATGGTCAAGCTGCCTGTGAAGCCACTGCAACCGTGGAAAACACAACCACCCATTGTTGTCACGGAATCTGGGATGACCAAATCGCCTATAAAGCCGCTGCAATTCTCGAAAGCAAAACCGCCAATAAAAGTCACGGAATTGGGAATGTTCAAGCTACCCGTCAATCCGCTACAGTTTTGGAAAGCATAATTGGCAATTGAAGTTACGGAATACGTTTGCCCCCCATAAGTCACAGAAGAAGGAATGATCAGATTCCCAGTTGCAGAAGTGCCATCTTTATGGCCTGTCACTGTTGCCGTATTATAATTCAAAGAATAGGTCAGGTTGCCTATCGTGACATCAGCATACATTTTTCCCTTCCCCACCACACTCAGTAGTAGGACAAGAAGGGTAGTACACAACACCCTTTTCAGTCGTAAATCTTTGTTTTGCATATTCTTTTGTATTTTATGTGTTTTCAACTTTTATTCTTTTCTCGAGCAGACGAAAAAAACATGGACTTACTATTTATTGGTAACTAAGGCCTTCCACAGCCGAACACCTCAACAAATTAGTAAAGCCCATGTGAAAACACATGAGCATTGCTTTACTAACTTTAGTGTTCAATTGTTTTGTGGAAGATTTTAGTTACACAAGCTATAAGCAATTGCTATCTTTCTAATATTCCGCTTTCCGTCAATGCGCTCAATGCGCTGTATTCATTTCAATTCTATTTGGTTAGACTTTGGGATTATCTTATAAATTCAATGTTCTAAAGTTATATTGGTAACTAATACTGCAAATCAAAACACCGCAGTCTTGCGAAGGGAGAAGGCTCTCCAGCCCATCCTGCTGACAAGGGTTGAGAATGTGACACGGTCGTGGACAGGCACTTCCAATTGGTAAGTGTCTAAAGGAGGATTCTCGTCATCCACCAGTTCCGTGGCATCAAAGAAATACCCTACCTCGGGTAACATGTTCTCAGTAATGTCTTGTTGTTGTAACAATTTCGTAGCCGTTAATGCCTCTTTTTTTGCCGTAACAAGATAAACTGCATTTTCAACTTCAGGATGGAGATAAGCCTCTCGCAAATCGAGTTGTCCGCCAACGAACGCCATCAAGCGAGGCTCAGAAATCTGAACGCCAATATACTCAAAACCGTTCCCCTCAGATTGATTGTACAAGGTGCAAAGATACCTCGTACCCATCGCATCCACCGCCACGATAATCTGAGGCACATCATAATATTCAAGAGTTTGTATCAATGTAAGCGGTCTCATAATTCAAGCATTTTGAGGTTTGACATATCGAAAGATTTCGTGCGCCACCAAGTGTAATGGGAAAGGTGAATGCCTGTCTGTTTCACCACACCATCAGTCGGATTCAACATCAAGGCTATGATACCCTTGAATTGCCTGAACATAGGCAGTTTCAGATTCTTTCTGGCTTTTGTCTCATTGTCGATGACAGAAAGCCCTACAGCAAATGGTAGTTGTTTCCCCCAATTCCGTTCAGGATCTTTTTCTGCATAGGAAGCGAAATCCTCTTGGCTATAAGTATCTGGCTTTTGTGCCAATCTATAAAAGGGGTGTTCACAAGGTATCATGACATCCTCTGGTGGACACCCTTGAGGCATCAAGCATGTCCATTCAGGATGATACTGATTGTTATAATCTTTTATTTTACATGGAACCAACATTATCCTTACACAATTGACCGCTGCAAATATACGAAAAAACAGGTAAGTGTAGCGAAGGATGTTGGATTTTTGCGATTTTGCGACAAGAAACAACAAAGTCGCCCCAAACGGAGCGACTTCATTAATAATTAAGGTGTCAAATGGATTTACCAAGCGAAGAGCGGATAGTCCTTCATCATCTTGTTGACTTCGGCGCGGACTGCTGCAATCTTTGCCTCGGGAGCGGTCTTGGTGGCCGGGTCGATGGCACCGATGACGTCGTCAATCATGTCGACGATGAGCGGCATCTTGTCTTCCTTCAGGCCACGAGTGGTGATGGCTGGTGTACCGACACGCAGACCAGAGGTCAGGAAGGGCGAACGGCTGTCGAAGGGCACCATGTTCTTGTTGACGGTGATGTCGGCAAGGACGAGGGTGTTCTCCACCATCTTACCAGTGATTTCCGGGAATTTGCCACGGAGGTCAATCAGCATCGAATGGTTGTCGGTGCCGCCGCTGATGACTTGATAGCCTTTGTTGACAAAGGCATCGGCCATGACGCTGGCGTTCTTCTTCACCTGCATAATGTACTCCTTGTACTCGTCGCTCAAAGCTTCGCCGAAAGCAACGGCCTTGGAGGCGATGACATGCTCCAGAGGACCACCTTGGATGCCCGGGAACACGGCGCTGTTGATGAGGGCTGACATCATCTTGATTTCGCCTTTCGGGGTCTTACGGCCACGCGGGTCTTCGAAGTCATGACGGATGAGGATCATGCCGCCACGGGGACCACGGAGGGTCTTATGGGTCGTGGTGGTGATGATGTGGCAGTACTCCAGC
>JAEEGJ010026250.1_pt1 | contig 11831 bp, 9 predicted proteins | sample 8958761 | NCBI WGS metagenome assembly JAEEGJ01 (sample SAMN16246546, study PRJNA631951) | gut metagenome | biome: gut microbiome; feature: rumen; material: RS-attached | host: Bos | place: Iran: Karaj | collected 2018-10
GATAGTCAGGGTCGTAGATAATAACCTCTTTACGACTGAGTGTTCTAGAGATGCGCAGACCGAAGAGTTTCATGAAGAATCTACGATATCCTTCTATGTTGAATACCACGCTGTCTGAGTTGGCCTTATATGTAAGCCATCCACCTATTGGCAGAAGTATCATACTGCTGAGCCATTCTCCGAAATAGGCATCCCATGCGCCTACCTTTGCGTTATTCTCGCCAGCCACATTGATGATGTAATAGAAGATAAAGAAGATAACGCTTACCACAACAGGTATTCCCAAACCACCCTTGCGGATGATAGCTCCCAATGGTGCTCCTATGAAGAAGAATAGCAGGCAGGAGAGGCTCAAGGTATATTTCTTCTGCGATTCCATAAGGTGTCTGCGCAACTGGGTGTTCAGGTCTGCTGTATAGCAACTGGAACGAAACTCACACTCGGCCTTCATCGTTTCTGCCCTGCTGAGGGCATTCTTCCAGGCTGAGGACTTTTGGTCTTCATGCAGTTGTGCAAAGAGTGTGTCCAAAGGGGCAACTCCTGCAGCTTCTTTTACGATCTTAACAGAATCCCTCCTCCCGGGTGAAAGTGCACGGGCCAGATAAGATTTGCCGGCATTCTCATAGATACTATGTCCGATGCTGTCTTTACGAGCCCTTATAGAATCTATTCCGTGATGTATTTCCTCCAGGTTCTTGGCCTGTGCGTTGCCGGCAAAGAGATTTGCATCCCAGAGATTGAATTCCGAATTAAAGGGGATGTAGTCAATCTCCTCGATAAAGGATTCTCTCATGTAAGGGATGCTGGCACGTAACATACTGCCCGATTGGTTGTCCATGTTCTTGAACCTTTCTCCATTGTAGAGTGTAAGTTTAAGATGTGTCTTATCGGCAGTATTCTGCAATCGTCCGATGTCTGCAATCACAATCTGAGTATACTCATAGTTATCTGTATTGGTGTAAATCATTACGCCATAGAGCATTCCATTTTCTGCGTCTTTGCGTTCCACGTACAGATTATAGCCGGGGATATCACTATAGAAGATTCCCTCGGGGATATCCAACTCCGGCGACTTCTGCCTCATACTCCATAGCAAGGTATAGAGTTGTTTTGTGGCTTCAGGACTGATGTTGTTCTGAAAATAGAAGCTTCCTGTACATATAAGCGTAGCCAATATCAGAACTGGCATCAGAATGCGAACCAAGGGGATGCCGGAGGCCTTCATGGCCAATAGCTCAAAGCGTTCGCCAAAGTTTCCGTATGAGATCAAGCTTGCCAGCAAAACCGCCAGAGGAACGGACAAAGGTATAAGTGTAAGAGCACTATACCAAATGAATTTGGCAAGGACGTCCCATGTGAGACCCTTGCCAACTAAGTCGTCTACGTACTTCCAGACGAACTGCATTAGGAATATAAAAAGACAGATGAAGAACGTACCTGCAAAGAGTTGTAGGTATCCTTTTAGTATAAAGATGTCAAGCTTCTTTATTATTCTCATCGGCCTTTTTATATCATGTCCCCATTATTCCACGTAGCTTTCCAACAGTTTTGCCTGCTCGTCGGGGACAATAGTTACTGAAGTCATGGAAGCTGGTACTACCAGAGATTCACCTGCATGCAGGAAGATACCCTGACCTTCAGGAGAAAGGAAAGCGCACTCGCCGCTCAAGCACATGTAAACACGGAAAGAGTCTATTCCTGTGTAGTCTCTTACAAAGCTTTTGGTAAGCTTCAGTTCGTTGGTAGTGAAGAAAGGACTTTTTACCAAAGGTATCACGGCGTCTCTTTCCTCTGTGTAATTTACCTTGGGATTCTCTGTAATGTCATCAAAGTTGATAGCATCCAGAGCCAGTTCTGTATGGAGTTCACGCAGGTTACCATCGCGGTCACGACGCATATAGTCATAGATACGATAGGTAACATCGCTAGTCTGCTGAATCTCGGCAATAACCATGCCGGCACCGATGCCGTGAACTCTTCCTGCGGGGATGTAGAAGCAGTCGCCCTCTACCACATTCACCTTGTTCAGGTCGTTCTCGATGCTTCCGTCTGCCACCTTCTTGGCATAGTCGGCAACATCGGTTCTCTTGGCAAATCCGGCAATCAGCTGGCTACCGCGGTCGGCATCCACTACATACCACATCTCGTTCTTTCCCATCTTGTTATGGCGCTTCTTGCTCAGCTCGTCGTCTGGATGAACCTGAATAGAGAGGTCCTGGCGTGCATCAATGAACTTGATAAGCAGGGGGAAGTCCTTACCGAACTTGTCGGCATTCTTCTTGCCCAGGAATTTATCGCCATAGCGCTCTACCACCTCGGGCAGCGTAAGACCCTTGTTTTCGCCATTCAGTACGATTGATTCAGAACCTTTTACAGCAGAGACCACCCAAGTCTCAGAACCCCACAGCGTGGGTTTGAAGATAGGATTAAACTTTAGGATTTCCATACAGATACGTATTTATATATAATGTTATTTCGATTGTTGAATAAGATAGACAATGTATGCCAGACGGATTTCCTCCTCGCTGTATACATCGCCGTATTCGCTTATGGCCTTCTCCATGCTGAACTTCTTCTGGCTGGAAATATAGTCCACCAGTTCCTCTACGCAGTCCTCGCCCAGTACCTCGTTGGTGAAGTAGGTGATGTCCACGTTCAGTCCCTGGCGAATCAGCTTCTCCAGTTCCTCCAGCACCTCGTCGAACGACATGCTTTCGCTCTCGGCGAAATCGTCCAGGGCTATCTTCCTGTCGATGGCATGAATCAGTTTTATCTGCTGCTTGGTCTTGGCCGAGGCCTTCATCTCGGGACTGTCTACATCGCTGCTGGGCATCTGTACCATCAGGTCTTCCAGATCCTCCAGTCCGCTCATGCTTTCGGCCGTAGCTTCCTCCTCCTCGTCTATCATGAAGGGAGTCGGCTTCTTGGCAAACTTCTTTCCTTCCGTAGATGCGGTAAGTTTGTCGCTCTTCGAAGGCTTCAGCTTAAGGTAACCGCTCTCGAAGGCCTTGTCAACGATTGCCATCCAATAGTCTTCGTCGTGAGCGTCGCCAATGCCGTATGTTTCATTATCATCCAGCCCCAGTTCCTCTATCTCCCGGCTCTCCTTGCCTGTAAGGTAATCGATGAGAACCTGGCGAGGGACAGACTGTCCGATTTCTAATAGTGCTTTTATTATTTTTACAAGAGATTCTTTTGCGTCCATATTTTGCTATCCTTTGTTTTCGGGGTGCAAATATAAGGCAATTATCATTTGCCACAAAAGTTTTTAAGGTTTTTTTTCAAAGATTTATTCAAGGAAAGTTTGCACGATTTTCTCTGTCTCGTCCCAAAGCTCCTGCATCTGTTTGTGGTGCACGTATTTATCACCCAATTTCACTATTTTGTTGGATCTGCAGAAGGTTCCTGTCTGCCCTTCCTTCTCTTCGTCAAACATCAGGTGAATAGCCGTGTCTGCCCCTTGCCTGGGGGTACGGATGAAGGGGCGGAAGAAGAGGTCGGCCAGGGGATCCAGCAGTTTGTTCTGCAGATGGATAATCTTGGTATTCACGATGCCTGGGTCAGCTGCATTCACCGTGATGCCTTTGCCCTTTATGCGTTTGGCCAGTTCCAGTGAGAAAAGGGTAAACGCCAGTTTGGTGTTGCCATATACCAGTATGCGCTGCCAGAATCCCTTTCTGCCTTTTGTGAAGAACTCGGGGAACCTCAGCTTGCCTATTACGAATGAGCAGGATGACATGTTCACTATCCTGCTGCCTTTTCCCATCAGGGGGAGCAACAGGCGGGTCAACAGATAGGGACCCACGTAGTTCACGCTTACGGTGCGTTCCAAGCCGTCTACTGTAGTGTGGTAACCAGTCTCCAGGGTGCCCGCATTATTCATCAGTATGTCTATGTGGTCGAACTTCGCCTTGATCTTGTCGGCAAAGTCGCGGACGCTCTGCAGGTTAGACAGATCCAGCGCCATGATTTCCACATCATAACGTCCTGTCTCCTCTATCATCTGCTGGCGTCTGGCTTCCGACTTGCTGGGGCAGTAGCATGCCATAATGGTATAGTAGCCCTGCAGCAAAGCCTCCTTCGCCTCCTCATAGCCCATGCCTCCGTTGGCACCAGTTATAATAGCAACCTTTTTCATGCGTTCTGTTCTTTTTCTATTCTTTCGATTTCCTTTACCAGTTTCTCGGGAATCTCCTCCTGCAGGTGCTGATGGCAAGCCATCTCCAGCGTGTACATACGGCCGATGCAGTAGTTGCTGTGCTTACAGCCGCAACGGTAGTGGGGATCTTCCTTCAGTTTATTCACGAAATCGGGCTCGTTAAGCAGGCTTCGTGCCATCTGAACAGCCTCGAATCCGTGACCCAGCACCTCGTTAATCTTATCGCCTGCAACCAGTCCGCCTACATAGATGAACTTCATGTCGGGCAGCGCCTCGCGGAACTTCAACGCATCCTCCAGGAAGAAAGCCTCCTGATAGTTAACCGTGGGAATCATCAGTTTGCCGCAGGCACGGACACTGTATTTCAGCCAGGGCTTATCCATATAATGGGTCAGTGTCTGGATGGGCATTTCGCCTCGCATCACATACATGGGCGTACAACTTACCAGTCCGCCGCTGAGCACTATGGCGTGAACGCCCAGTTCCTGCATACGTTTGGCAATGGGAATACTGTGTTCCTCCAGCGAGATACCGTTCTTGCGTCCGTCGCGCATATTCATCTTGCAGACAACGGCCATATCGTCCTTGGCGGCTTTCATCACCTCCTCCAGACACATGGTCATAAAGCGCATACGGTTCTCCAGTGAGCCGCCGTAGTTGTCGTGTCTGTGATTGAAGTAGGGATTCAGGAACTGGTCTATCAGATAGCCGTGTCCGCAGTGGATCTCCACACTGTCGAAACCTGCCTCGCGTGCCAGGTTCACGGCATTGCCGAACTTTCTGGCCATGGGAGCCATCTCCTCTACACGCAGTCCGCGAACCAGGGTGGGACTGTACAGGTTAAAGCCGGTGCTGGCGCTCACGGGAATACAACCGCAGATGTCCTTGTGGCTCATATTGCCACAGTGCCCCAACTGGATGCCGGCAGCAGCACCAGCAGCATGAATGCCATCTGTGAGGTGACGCAGGTCGGGCACAATCTCAGGGCGCATCACCAACTGGCGGTCAAAGCTCAGTCCGCTCTCTGTTACAGCGGCATAGGCAACGGTGGTCATTCCCACGCCGCCCTTGGCTACGCTGGTATGATAGTCGTAGAGCATCTGACTGGGTCTGTGCCCAGGGCACATACTCTCAAATGCAGCACTTCTGATGGTCCTGTTTCTCAAGGTAAGAGGACCTATATGAGCCTCTTCAAATATTTTGTTCATTGTGTTATTAGTTATGACCCCTTCTAAATCTCCCCCGAGGGGAGACTTCTTTTTCTCTCCCCCTCGGGGGAGATGGAGGGGGGTTAATATATAAACGGTATTATTCTCTTTCTGCTTCCGACTTCTTCGTTTCCGAACTCGCTGCGGTATTTCTTGTGAATGGCATGGGCACGGGGTACCAGATTGGCTGCTGTCCACCAAACGAATACCCAGGCAGCAGGTGAGCCTGCTACGATGGCAAAGCCTGTCCACTCTAACAATTCGCCCAGATAGTTTCCGCTGGTGACAAGGTGGTACATACCGCCCTTGGGCAGATAGTGCTTGGTATCACCTGGTTTGCGCAAATGGCGGATGACGTGATCAGAATGCATGTTGATGGCCATTCCAATGAAGAAGACGATCAGACCGATGATAGCTATTCCGCTGGTGAAGTATTCCCAACCCTGCTGATATGATTCCTGTGGGAACCAGTAGAGTCCGCCTCCCTGCATGATGCCGTTGATGATGTTGAAGGTCACGCCCGACAGCATGATGGTAACAGGCATCTTGCTATGGCCTGACATCAGAAAGGGGAAGATAAAACTGCGCTGGAAATAGTGCAGCATGAATAAACCAAACAACACAATCTGGGGAGCTGTTGTCTGGCAGCCGCTGGCATACCAGATGCCCAACATGGTTAGGAAGGCAGGCGCCTCCATCAGCACCCAGCCCACCTTATTGTTGATACTCCAGCCCCACTGCTTGGTATGGAACTGTCCGTAGCCGGCAGTTACAAAATAAAGGCTGATAAAGACCACCAGGCCCATCGCCACCATACCTGCAAGCAGGTAGTTGAAGATTTCTTCTGTCACGTTCTATGCTTATTAGTCCATTTTGTTCATAGCCTGCTCGAGGTCGGCTATGATATCCTCTACGTTCTCTATACCCACTGACAGGCGAACCAAGTCGGGGGCTACACCGGCCTCGCGCAACTGCTCATCGCTGAGCTGACGGTGTGTATGACTGGCAGGATGCAATACACAGGTACGTGCATCGGCTACATGGGTAACAATGCTGATGAAGTCCAGATTGTCCATAAAGCGGATGGCATCTTCGCGTGTACCTTTCAGACCGAAGGCAATTACACCGCACGAGCCGTTAGGCAGATATTTCTGTCCCAGCTCGTAGTATTTGTTGCCAGGCAGACCGCAATAGTTTACCCATCCCACCTTGGGATTCTTCTCCAACCATTCAGCTACCTTCTGAGCATTGGCACAGTGCTGACGCATACGCAGGTGAAGGGTTTCCAGGCCCAGGTTCAGAAGGAATGAGTTCTGGGGGCCGGGGATGCTACCCAAGTCGCGCATCAACTGAGCTACGAGTTTGGTCATGTAAGCCATCTTGCCAAATGCCTTGGTGTAAGTCAGGCCGTGATAGCTATCATCTGGTGTAGTCAAACCAGGGAACTTGTCAGCGTGAGCATCCCAGTCGAAGTTGCCGCTATCAACCACACAACCACCTACCTGAGTAGCGTGACCATCCATATACTTGGTGGTGCTGTGGGTAACGATGTCGCAGCCCCACTCAAAGGGACGACAGTTGATGGGTGTTGCAAAAGTATTATCCACAATCAGGGGGACGCCATGCTTGTGAGCCATCTTGGCAAAACGCTCGATGTCGAATACGTTACCGCCAGGGTTGCTGATGGTTTCGCCGAAGAAGCATTTGGTGTTGGGACGGAACTCCTTCTCGATGCGCTCGTCGTCCCAATCGGGATCGATGAAGGTACACTCGATGCCGAGTTTCTTCATCGTTACGCCAAAGAGGTTATATGTGCCGCCATAGATGCTGTTGGTGGTGATGAAGTGATCGCCTGCCTCACAGATATTGAAGATGGCGTAGAAGTTGGCTGCCTGACCGCTTGAGGTGAGCATGGCACCTACACCGCCTTCAAGGGCTGCAATCTTCTTGGCCACAGCATCGTTGGTGGGATTGGCCAGACGAGTATAGAAGTAACCGCTGTCCTTCAGATCGAACAGACGGGCCATCTGTTCGCTGGTATCGTATTTAAATGTTGTACTCTGGTAAATGGGCAACTGCTGAGGTTCACCCTTTGTCGGCTTCCATCCGCCGTGGATGCAAATTGTCTCTAAGTTTCTTTTCATTATCCTAAAATTAATATATGTTTATTCTTCGTATCTCTTGGTCACTGTTCTTGTTTTTACAATCTTTCTCTTACCAGTCGAGGGTCCTTTAACGTATAGTTTCCCGTCGTTGTCGATTGATAAGGGGTCTATCAGCACGACCCTTTCGTTGGGATTGTCTGCCATACGACCATGATAGACGCAATAACGGTTCTCATCGGGCAATGTTATAACCATGCAGTGACCAGTTCCCAATACCTTTCCCTGTTTCTGCAGAACGGGGTTGTTATCGGCCTTCTTAAAGGGACCCAACGGGTTCTTGCTGGTAGCATAGCCTACAGCATAGTATTCGCCACCATAGTGGTTGGCGCTATACATTATATAATAGGTATCTCCCTCGCGGAAGATGTAGCTGCCTTCTGTCCAACGACGGTTCACCTCATGGTGTGTGGCGCTGCGACTTTCCCATTCAGCCTGAGCGTCGTTCAGCTTCTTTGGGGGACAGAGCAACAGCTGGGGTTCTCCAATCACGCCACTGAAGTCGGGCTTCAGCTCCACGCCATACACCCAGCTTTCCTCTATGTTGTCATAAACGCCCTCTGCTTTCAGCTTGTCGGCAATCTCGCTCTTTACACTGTGCTTGTAGCAACAGCGGCTGAAGTACAGGTAGCATTTGCCTGTCTCGTCATCAAAGTACACGTTGGCATCGATGATGGGATATTCGGGATTGAAGATAGGACGATTATAAAGGTCTTTGAAGGGACCTGTAGGAGAGTCGCTCACAGCTACGCCAATCTTAAAGTTCTCACCCTCGTTGGTGGGATTCTCTCTGTAGTTGGCACTGAAGAACATATAGTATTTGCCGTCGCGTTCATATACTTCGGGAGCCCAGAAGCAGTTTACGTTCCACTGATCGGGCTGACCTCCCTGATAGACGCGTCCGCAGGGTTGCCAGTTACTGAGGCTGTCGCTAACGTAAGCTTCAAAGCCGTCCTCCATAGAGGTGCCGTACATATAGTACTTGCCGTCACTGGCATGCAGCAGGAAAGGATCTCCGAACTTCAAGGGCAACGGATTGGTCCACGAAGTGCTGAAGACCGTCCAGGTTTCTGTATGTTGTGTTGTTCTTTTACTCTCGTGATAGTAGCTGCAACGAATGCAACTCTGCATTGCCCAGCAAGCCATCAGGCCCAGCATTAGGCTAAGGAACTTCTTATAATTCATAGTTCGTAATTATCGTTTTGGCGGCCTTTTCGTTATCACGTTACAACGTGTTGTTTTAGGGCCGCCACTCTTCACTTGTTGTTACTATTTGGGTATTCTTGGGGTCGGAATCTGCTTTGCGGAACCAGTCGCTATACTCGATGTAATGGGCAGCATAGGTTTTGTTGAGGGCCTGAGCCTGTTCGGGGTCCACCTTCTTGATGAACTTGGCAGGCACACCGCCCCAAAGTTCGCCATCGCCAATCTGCGTATTACTCAGCACCAAGGCACCGGCAGCCACGATAGCTCCTTTGCCCACTACGGCATGATCCAGCACCGTTGCCCCCATACCCACCAAGGCTCCGTCCTTTACCTCGCATCCATGCAGGGTTACGCTGTGGCCGATAGTCACATCATCGCCCAGGATGCAGGGAGCCTTGCCATTCAGGGTGTGAATACAGGAATTGTCCTGTATGTTGGTGCGGTTTCCAATCTTCACAAAGTGGACATCGCCTCTGACCACCGCATTGAACCACACGGTGCAGTCGTCGCCCATTTCTACATCGCCTACTATCACGGCACCTTCGCTAAAATAGCAGTGCTTGCCAAAACGGGGAGCAGGCATCCCCTCAAGTCGTTTTATTATTGCCATATTCAGGCCCCCTTCCAACCTCCCCCTTTGGGTGAGGAGATTATCGTTGGGGGATATTTATAATTTAATATTCTACATTTTTCCTTCCTCTCTTTTGGGGCACTCCTCCAAGGGGGGAGCGGGGAGGGGGCTTTTCAGCCACCCCTTTTCTTCCTCATTCAGATAGGGAGAGAGTTCATCATATACTCGTTTGTGATAAGCATTCAGGTATGCAATCTCATCAGGGAGCATCATTTCCCAGATGATGGGAGTGGTGTCTATGGGGCAGAGCGTCAAGGCATCTAAGCCAAGGAACTCCCCAAACTCCGTCTTCTTGTACTCCTGCACTATCATTGTATTCTCTATGCGCACACCATGTTCGCCTGCACGGTAGATACCAGGTTCGTTGGTAACCGTCATGCCTGACAGCAAGGGAGCAGGCTTGTAGTTCATACGTATCTGATGGGGGCCTTCGTGCACATTTAGGTAAGAGCCTACGCCATGACCTGTTCCGTGCAGGAAGTTGATGCCATGCTGCCACATAGCATAACGGGCCAATGCATCTATCTGCGTGCCACAGGCTCCCTTGGGAAACTTGGTCAGCGCCAAGCGGATGTGACCTTTCAGCACCAGCGTATAATCCAGTTTTTCTGATTCTGTAAGCGGGCCAAGGGCGATGGTACGTGTGATATCCGTCGTTCCGTCTTGGTATTGAGCACCGCTATCCAAGAGGAGCAAGCCTTTGGGCTCCAGTTTCACATCGCTTTCTGGGGTTGCCTCGTAATGAACGATGGCTCCATGAGGTCCGTAAGCTGCAATGGTATCGAAGGATATATCGCGGAAGAGCGGTTGTTCTGCTCGTAAAGCTGTCAGCTTCTTGTCAATGCTGATTTCCGTCTCATTGCCTGCTGCTACGGCAGGTTTCAGCCAACGCAGGAACTTCACCATAGCCACGCCGTCGCGAATCATCGCGTTGCGGAAGCCTCGGATCTCTGCCTCGTTCTTGATAGCCTTCATGGGGGCAATCAACGAACTGTGCTCCACAACCTTACAACTTTCAGGCAGCGAAGCCTGCAGATTCCAGTTGCTGGTATTGGAATCCAGTAGCAGTGTCTCTGCCTTGTAGGCCTTCAGCGCCTTGGTGATGTCAGCATAGGGTAGGGTGCTTATGTTATTCTCGCCAAGGTAGTTGGCTACCTCAGGCGTAATCTTCTCTGGGTTAGTGAAGAGTGTGGTTTTATCTTTCTCTATCAGCAGGTAAGCTACAAAGACGGGGTTGCAATGCACATCCGTCCCACGCAGGTTCAGCAGCCAGGCAATCTCGTCCAACTGACTGACGACTGTTCCTTCTGCTCCTGCTTGTTGCAACGCCTCGCGCAAACGCGATAACTTGCTTTCGCAAGTCTCGCCAGCATATTCAAGGGGCTGAATCTCAACGGGGTTGTTGGGGATCGAGGGACGATTCTCCCAAAGTTCATCAGCTGGGTCGTCGCCTATGCACAGATGCAGATTAGCTTTCTGAAGCTCATCCTTCATACCGCTTACATCAGCCATCGTATTCACCCAACCGTCCATGCCAACGTTGCTTCCTGCAGGCAGTACCTCTTGCAGCCATCGGCTGATAGTAGGCGTTTCCTCCAGTCCGTCTTTCATCAGGCAGAAGGGTGTGTCGTCCAATTGGTCGGCTGCAGCCAGGAAGTAACGGCTATCCGTCCACAGGGCAGCATCATTCAGCGTTACGACTGCTGTTCCTGCACTGCCGTCGAAACCGCTTATCCACTGGCGCGTCATCCAATGCTCTGGCACATATTCGCCGCAGTGAGGATCGGTGCTGGGAAAGATAAAAGCCTGCAGTCCTTTCTTCTGCATATATGTGCGCAGGGCGCGCACGCGTTCCGTTATTTCACTCTTTTCTGCCATGATGTTACAATTCAGTTTGCAAAAATACGATTTAGTGAGCGGAATACAAAATAAAACCCTTTTTATTTTTATTCCCGAGCGTGAGTATTTTCGAGACGCCAGTCTCAAAGGTACGATTTAGTGAGCGGAATACAAAAAAAAACCCTTTTTATTTTTATTCCCGAGCGTGAGTATTTTCGAGACGATAGTCTCAAAGGCACGATTTAGTGAGCGTTTTTCCAAATCTTTTTGAGAGAAACCGAACCGAATAAGCAGAGAGAGTAATGACGAAAAGTTTTCGCTATTCCTTACTAAGGTAAGATGCTTTTCCCCCTAATTTCAGGAATATTGGCATTATCAGCACCAATGCAACGATAGAGAATAGCAGTCCTCCTGTAGAGCCTACAGCAAAAGAGAACCAGAAGGGCTCTTTTGCCCCATCTATAAAGAAGGGGACCAGACCTAATACGGTAGATAGAATGGTTAGGAAGACAGCTATTATCTTATGGCTGTAAGCTCTAACGTATGTTCTCAGTGGTGACACTGCAGGGTGGGTAGCCATCTGATTCCTGTATTCACAAACGATGTAGATACCTGCATTCACAGTA
>JAEEGJ010026252.1_pt1 | contig 11830 bp, 8 predicted proteins | sample 8958761 | NCBI WGS metagenome assembly JAEEGJ01 (sample SAMN16246546, study PRJNA631951) | gut metagenome | biome: gut microbiome; feature: rumen; material: RS-attached | host: Bos | place: Iran: Karaj | collected 2018-10
CAGAAATATTTGTAGGTTTGGTTTTGTTTTCGTAACTTTGCAAGCAATATGGTAACCAAGACCTGAAATCAATTATTAAAACAAACAACCATAAAAACAACAATCTTAACCTAAACAAACAATTATGAAAAAGTTCTTACAATGGGTGATGGCCGCCACCCTCGTTTGCGGCGCAAGCGTATTCACAGCATGTTCGTCTGACGATGACGACAACAACAACAGCGGAAACAATGAGACGAAGGGCGGCAAGAACCGTCAGGAGTTCGTGGAGCACACGCGTGCCAACTTGAAGAGCGTGGCTGAGAACCTGAACTTCACCACGATCAACTCGTTCACCTACATGAACACCTACCTGAACGAGTACCTCCTGCTCAACGACGAGTTTGACAAGACCATCAGCCGCGTTTTTGCCGAGAAGATTCAGGCGTCGCTCAAGCCTATTGAAAGGCCAGAAGGGGAACCTCCAGCCGATCGTCCTGAGGGTGCTCCAGAACCTCCTGAAGGTGCTCCAGAACGTCCTGAGGGCGAAGAGCCACGTCCAGCCCCCAAGTACGAGGCTATTATTGATGCGACGGACTTTAATTACACCTTCACCGCCACAACGACTGGCTTCAACATGGCCGAGAATGCCGACGAGGGTCTTGTGGTTGAGATTCCTGTCTATGGAACCTCTGAAACAGAAGGTGTCAAGATCGTCATCAAGGGTTCAGGCGACACTTATGGGTTCATCGCTCGTGCTCTCTCCAACGACTCCGTGGTAGTCAAGGTCGAATTCCCTGCTCAGTATGACTTGTCCTTTAGCGTCAAGGCCGACGGCAAATGGACAGAGTATCTCTATGGCACCGCCAAGAACACCGCAGTGGGTAAGGGTGGTCCAGAAGCTCCCGATGGTGTCACACCATTTATTCCTTCAGCCGATGCATGGAACGTAGCCCTCGATCTCCACTCCAACATCCCTGGCGTAGATGCCACCGACATCTACTTCGCCATCGGTCAGGATCCATCGACGAAGAAGGCAGGCCTGAAGCTTGACTACACCCACAACGCCCAGAAGGTGCTCAACGTGACGGCCACGATGAAAAACACCAACGGCAAGACTGACTACTCCAAGTTTAACAGCACGAACAGCATCACCGACGTCTTCACCGCCATCATGGCCGGCAACAGCATCGAGGACATGACCCTCACGCTGCTCGGCTGCCTGACCACCAACGTCAAGGTGAGCGACTGCGAGAAGGTGGTGACGCTCCAGAACGAGATGGCCGAAGCACGCCGCAACTATGCCGACCAGAAGACCATCGAGAACTATGTGAGCCAGCTCAACAAGCTCGTCACCAGCACCATGTCTGACAAGACCCTGGGCCAGGAGATCCCAATGAAGCTCACCACCACCCAGATCGGCATCGACTACTGGGCAGTGCCAGCGCTCAAGTTCGCCGACGAGACCGACTACGTGCCACTCACCGAGGTGCTCGACCAGAAGTCAGTGGAGTATGGCCTGAACATTGTTGACCACGCCGTCGATCCAGCGAAGGACGCCATCATCGTGGCTCGCCAGCTCATGCAGGCCGTTCAGAAGCTCCAGACCCTCTTCTATCAGACAGAACCTAAAGACGGAACCGTAGGGGTAAGAGTAAAATAAGTAATGATCCACATCCACAAATATCACGACCTCAGCAATGGGGTCGTGATTTTTTGTGTAATGGGGAAGAATGGGAAGAGGGCTGAAGACGGCATTCAACTGGTTAGTGTCACTAACCACTTCAAATTTGAGGCTCCAGACGGCAAGCAGCGCACGGCTGATGCGCTGGATGCAGGGTGTGTACTTCACCGAGCGGGGTGAGTAATACCTTCGTATCCCACTCAAACTGTGGGAACCGTGAGTTTTGCCAAAGATAGATTTCTTTCATACTTCAGTGTCGCTAGCTTTGATTCTGCGGTGAATGCGAGTACTTATCTCCGCATTTGTGCGGTGAATAAATCCGCTTATCTCCGCAATATATTCTCAAATATGCGCCGCAAAGGTACAAAAATAATCTAAAGTGTGCAAACAAAACATCATGTTTGTACATGATCGTTTTCGAAAACCTCTTTTGGCGTTTTATCAATCCTCACCCTTCTGTTCCTCCCAAGCGCGAAGAATGTCGGCCTTTTTGGTGCTATGATGAAAAAAGTTGGGGAAAAGTTTGGTGGTTCCACATATATTTACTTACTTTGCCATCGAGAAAAGAACAATTCCCATGAGTACTAAGACAATGACAAAGATGATAGCCGAATATTTCAAGACCCAACCAGTCTTGAAAGCATGGCTGTTTGGTTCTTGTTCACGTGGTGAGGAGAGACCTGACAGCGATGTGGACATACTGGTTGTCCTTGATCACTCTCAGCCTGTCGGACTGAAATTCTTTGGCATGTATGAAGACTTAAAAGAGATGTTGGGTCGCAATGTGGACTTGGTGACTGAGTCTTCATTAGCTCCCTTTGCAAGGAAAAGTGTGGAACGCGATAGAAAACTGATTTATGAGAGAACAGCTTAGAGACCGTGAACGACTTGAACACATTCTAGCCGCGATCAATCGAGTGAGTCGTTATACAACAGGTAAAACTTACCAAGACCTGTTGGCTGATGACATGATGTATTATGCTGTTGTCAAGAATATCGAGATAATGGGTGAGGCTGCAAATATGCTCACACCCGAATTTCAGGAGGCACATCCTGAAACCCCATGGAAGATGGTGAAAGGTATGCGCAATTACATTGTCCATGAATATTTCCAGATAGACAGTACCGTTGTATGGGATGTGGTGAGCAACGAACTTGCAACACTACGCCAACAAATAGAAAAATACATATCGGATACAGATTGGAAAGCATGGGAACAGCAAGAACCATAATTGGGTTTGGCATTAAGTCGATCACACATTTTTGCAGGTGACCCGAATTATCTGTCAAGAAATTAGCATCGGTTCAATAATGAGAATAGGCACAAAGTCTTAGGACTTGTGCCTTTTTTGTGCTGTGATGAAAAAAGTTGGGGAAAAGATTGGTTGGTTCTTTATTTTTCTTTACCTTTGCCCCTGAGTATTGGCAAATCGTCATTTCATGACGCCTGCAATGCAGGGTGGAGCCTCAGCGGAGGTGCTGGTACGAACATAGTTATAATAACAGCGCATTGGCTGATTATTAGGTACATCTTGAAACGTGAGAAATTTCTAAGATAATGTAACCAAAGATAGTCGCTAATGTCTGCACCGTTAGGTGTGGGCATGGCTTATCTGGTTACATGGGCAATTCTCACGGCCTCAAGATGTAGATAAGACGGTTCACGCCTTTTCTATGTCTTGAGGTCTCGTAGTTCTGCCTGTCAAAAGCGCCCGATAAGCCAGCTATTGCCCTAAAACCTATCGTGTAGCAAGCGTGGAACTACCCAAGCAATTCGACAATATCACCCAGAGGGTTATTGACGACTTGAAGGTCACGTTACAACGTGGCTCGAAGGTGTCGATGGCAGCTGCCAGTTTCTCTATTTATGCATTCGAGGCATTGCAGAAGGAACTGGAGCAGGTGGATGAATTGCGTTTCATCTTCACCTCGCCTACATTCAACAAGGAGCAGGCAAAGAAGCAGAAAAGAGAGTTCTATATCCCCAAATTGAATCGCGAGCGCACCCTCTATGGTTCTGATTTTGAGATTAAGTTGCGCAACAATCTGACACAACGTGCCATTGCCAAGGAGTGTGCCGACTGGATTCGCCGGAAGGTGCGTTTCAAGACCAATACCTCCCAGATGAACATGCCTGGCTTCCTGAATGTGAAGACAGACGAAGAGCTATACACCTATATGCCCTTCAATGAGTTCACCACCACAGAATTAGGTTGTGAACGTGGCAACAATATCTTCCAACTCATTCAGCGTTTGCCCTCACCAGTCAGCGATGCTTATCTCAAGAACTTCAACGACTTCTGGCAAGACAAGGAGAACTTTGCAGAGGTGACCAATGCCATCATTGAGAACATCGAAAATGTCTATCGTGAGAACGCACCCGACTTTATCTATTTTGTCACGCTCTACAATATTTTCAACGAGTTTTTGGAAGACATCTCTGAGGATGTGTTGCCCAATGAAGCAACAGGTTTCAAGTCCTCGCAGATATGGAACAAGCTCTACAACTTCCAGAAAGATGCAGCCCTCGCCATCATCAACAAACTGGAAACCTACAATGGTTGCATCTTGGCTGACAGTGTGGGTCTAGGTAAGACATTCACAGCCATCTCTGTCATCAAGTATTACGAGAATCGCAACAAGTCCGTGCTGGTGCTCTGTCCCAAGAAACTCTACGACAACTGGAACACCTACAAGAGCAACTACAAGAACAACCCTTTGACCCAAGACAGGCTTCGTTACGATGTACTGTTCCATACAGATCTGAGCCGTGAGCAGGGCATGAGCAATGGCATCGACCTCGCCTTACTGAATTGGGGCAACTACGATTTGATCGTGATTGACGAGAGCCACAATTTCCGTAATGGTGGTAAGGTGACGACTGATGAAGAAGACGAGAACCCACGTGAGAACCGCTACCTGCGACTGATGAACAAGGTCATCCGTGCAGGTGTGCGCACCAAAGTGCTGATGCTGTCAGCTACGCCAGTCAACAATCGCTTCAACGACTTGAAAAATCAGTTACAATTGGCATACGAGGGGAAGCAGGAGCTCATCAATGACAAGCTGGATGTGGATCGTCCCATCGAAGACATCTTCCGTACAGCCCAAGCACAATACAACCAATGGGCACGTATTGACGACCCACAGGAACGCACCACAGAGCGACTGCTCGACATGCTGTCATTCGACTTCTTCCAAGTGCTGGATGCTGTCACCATTGCCCGTTCCAGAAAGCATATCGAGAAATACTACGATACGGCAGACATCGGGAAGTTCCCAACGCGTCTGCGTCCCATCTCCAAACGTCCTCCATTGACTGACCTCAGCGATGCCATCACTTACAAAGAGATTTCAGGTCAGCTTGACGACCTGAATTTGGGCATTTATGCCCCCTCTGACTACATCCTTGCATCAAAGCGCGACAAGTATGAGATTGACAGAGACGGAGAAGGTTCCTACTTGGGCATGTCAGGACGTGAAAAGGGTCTGAAGAAACTCATGGCCATCAATCTGCTCAAACGCTTGGAGTCGAGTGTCAACTCCTTCCGTCTGACCGTAGAGCGGATGAAGTCACAGATAGATGAGACCATCGAAGCCATCAACAACTACCAAAACCTGTCAATTGTCAATGGTCAACTGTCAACGATCAGCGTGCAGACATTGGAGGGAATGCTGGATGGCGATGACAGCGAGAACGACTTCTTGGTGGGAGGCAAGAAGACGCGAGTGTCGTTGGCTGATATGGACTGCCGTTCATGGAAGCGTGATTTGGTGGCAGACCAAGAAGTGTTAGGTCTGTTGCTCGTGATGCTGAAAGACATCACCCCTGAGCATGACAGCAAACTCCAGATGCTGATAGAGAACCTGCGCGAGAAGTTTAATCATCCCATCAACGGCACGAACAAGAAAGTGCTGGTCTTCACGGCTTTTTCTGACACAGCTGAATACCTCTACGAAAACCTTGCCCCTGCCATCATGGAGAAGACAGGACTGCATACAGGGTTGGTGACTGGCGAAGGGACGAAATTCACCATCAAGGGCATCAAGGCAGACTTCAACAATATCTTGACGCTGTTCTCGCCCGTATCGAAAGAGGCAGAGAAACTGCTGCCGCATATCCATGATCAAATAGATGTGCTCATCGCCACAGACTGCATCTCTGAAGGTCAGAACTTGCAGGATTGCGACTACCTCATCAACTACGACATTCATTGGAATCCCGTTCGCATCATCCAACGTTTTGGACGTGTGGATCGTATCGGCTCCAAGAACGAGGTCATTCAGTTGGTCAACTATTGGCCAGACATCGAACTGGATGACTACCTGCGCCTGAAAGGGCGCGTGGAAGCACGTATGGCAGGAATGGACATCACAGGTGCCGGCAGTGGCAATGTGCTTCTCTCCAACGAAGAGCAAGCCGACCTCGACTATCGCAAGCAGCAACTGGAACGCTTACAGGAAGAAGTGGTGGATATAGAGGATATGGACACAGGCATCAACATCATGGACTTGGGGCTGAACGAGTTCCGTTTGGACTTGTTGGCTTATATGAAAGACAACCCAGACATTGAGCATACGCCCTTTGGCATGAGTGCTGTCGTGCCTGCATCGGAAGTGGCGCAGCCAGGTGTCATCTTCATCTTGAAGAATCGCAACAATGCCGTCAACATCAACCATCTGAATCTGCTGCACCCTTTCTACATGGTGTATCTGTCGGACGCAGGAGAAACCATCATCAACCACTTGGCACCCAAGCGTCTGCTCGACATCATGCGTGCCACCTGCAAGGGAAAGCACGAGCCGATATTGGAACTTTGCCACCAGTTTAATCGTGAAACAGCTGATGGAAGGAAGATGAGTCATTATAGCGAGCTGCTTCAAAAAGCTGTTGGCACCATCGTGGAGCAGAAAGAGACAAGCGACCTTGAAAGTCTATTCTCTTTTGGTGAGACTACGGCCCTGCAAGGTGACATCAGTGGACTTGATGATTTCGAACTCATTTGTTTTTTAGTTATTAAAAAATCTTAAATCATATGCAGAAGGAATATTATATTATTGAAATGGGTATGATTGGAAAATATCTCGACTTTGACGATGCACTTCTTGTTAAAGTAATACCCGCAGACATGGTTGAAGAATTCTATAGCCTTAACCATGAAGATATTAATGATGAAGAAGAATATAATAGTCTTCAGAGATGGCTCATCTTCAAAAACTATCCTGGTAAATATGAGTGGCTTATTCAGAAACAAGACATGTGTTATGAAGATGGATACTGGTCATTAGACCTTGAAGATTTCATCGGTCGTTTTACGTGTATGACAAATAAAAAGACAGGTGAAAGTATTGTTCGTACTCTATATCAGGTCATTATGATAAAGGATAATATGGACGCTGTAGAAGCCAAAGAAAATAATTATAATTATACTGGTAGAACGGGGTCACAGAAGCTCCTTGATGAATTAGGATTAGAACTTGTAGGGAAAGACGAAAATAAATATTATCTCGTATCAGAAATGAAGGAGCTTCCAAAAGAAAAGTTTGATTCCGAACATGACATGCGATTTTTTGCTGTATTTGGTGAAGAGATGGCAACTCGTTGGGAGGCATATGCAATTCCATACAACTGTGAAGATGCTCCAAATGGAATGTACCATGTTGATCGCATTGTTCTTTGTATGAATGGAGAAGGCGAAAGTGATTTGGTTGTAGTTCGTGTAGAAAAGAAAAACTACGGAATCTACAATTATCTTACAAGAGAGTTGTTTAAATTCGCTTAATTTATGAACAACATCCTCAATTATCCTGAAAGTTGCATCGTAAATCGTGTAGTTCCCAAGACGATGTTCTACAAGTTCATGGAGGTGAATCCTCGCATGAAAACTCGCTTCGTGAACGATGTCGTGAACATCACTTGGCTCTACAAACTGTCGGCATCCACACTGAATGTCACAGACCGTGAAGACATGAGGGAAATCGAGGTGTTTGTAGTGAATCTCAAACAACCAGACTGCCCTACTGATCTGTTTTCATTTATTGATACGAATATGCCACACCACATTGTCTTTATCCTGGCACATGAGAACAACACTATGTTGCTCATCAATTACAAGGACTGGGCAGACAACACGCATACGAAGTTCAAAATCACCCAGAGTTTTGCCTCGCTGTGGATGAAGACGAACGAACTTTCTCTTAGCATTCAGGGGCAGTCGCTGCCACGTATCTACGAGAATTTCGTGGCACAGGTGTCAGGCATAGGAGAGCACAAAGCTGGTGCGATGGCAGAGATTGTGGAGTTGAAAAAGCGGATCGCTAAAGCAGAAGCAGAACTTGATGCCTTGCAGAAAAAGATGCGCAAGGAACCTCAGTATGATGTGCAGGTAAAAATCAATAAAGAGGTAAAAGCGAAACGGAAGGAAGTGGAGCAGTTGAAGCAACAATTAGAACAATTAAAATAACAACAATATGAAAGATTTCGAACCGAAACAATTGAACAAAGAAACCCGCGATGGTGCAGAAATGAATTTGGATGCACTCTACCAGTTGTTCCCGTCATGCTTCACGGAGGCACCCGATGCCTTGGGTGAAGTACGTCGTGTAGTAGATTGGCAAAAGTTGCGCGCCCTGTTGGGAGAATATGTGGAAGATGGTGAGCCAGAAGTGTATGATTTTACTTGGGTGGGCAAACGGGCTGCTCAGCGTGAGGCAGCGACACCTTGTCGCAAGACGTTGAGACCTTGTCCGGAAGAAAGTGTGGATTGGGAGAATACCCAAAACCTCTATATCGAGGGTGATAATCTCGAAGTATTGAAACTGCTCCAAAACTCGTATATGGGAAAGGTGAAGATGATATACATTGACCCACCATATAATACGGGTAATGACTTTGTGTATCATGATGACTTCCACCGAACACAGCAGGAGGAAGATGAGGCTGCAGGTGTTATTAATGAAGAAGGGGAGAGAATGGTGAAGAACACATCTTCCAATGGAAAGTTCCATTCAGATTGGTGTTCAATGATATATTCGCGTTTGATGATTGCACGCTCTCTTTTAAGAGAAGACGGAGTTGTTTTTATTTCGATTGATGATAACGAAATCGAAAATTTGAGAAAAATTTGTGATGAGGTTTTTGGAGAGCTCAATTTCTTAAATCAATTCGTCTGGCTAAATAAAATTGAAGGAAGGCAAATAGATGGTCCTGGAGCAGCTGGCACTCACGAGTATGTTTTATTGTATGCAAAGAACTATATTAATCTTACTGAATTCACGCTAAGTGCAGAATGGCTCAAAGCTATTATGCCATCTACATATAAAGGTTATAATTTTGATGTTAAAACCGATGAACACGGAGCTTATATAACTACTCATGAACTACATAATGGAAATTCCAAATTCAACGAGGAAACAAGGCCTACGCTGGTTTTTGACATATATTACAGAGAAAGTGATGGTGATATAAAAATTGAGGAGGTTTCTAATAGTCATTTACATGTTGGGTATTCTAAAATTACTCCACACATCAATGCAGATGGAACTCATAAATATCACGCCTATCGATGGAGCCGCGAAAAAATACTAAAAGAAAAGTATAATCTTGAATTTGTAAAATCGGGAAATACTTACAAAGTATATTCTAAACGTCGTGACTTTGATTTAACGACTGTTCGTGATATCATTACTGATATAACTACAAACAATGGTAATAGCGAATTAAATTCACTTGATATTGTTGGCTTTAGTTACCCTAAACCAACGACTCTGCTCAAAATCCTCATAAACATGATAACAAGGAAATCGGAAGAAGATGAGAAAGAAGACTATCCCATAATATTAGACTTCTTCTCTGGCTCTGCTACTACTGCCCATACAGTTATACAGCTTAATGCAAATGATTCCGTAAATCGTAGATTCATTATGGTTCAATGGCCGGAGGAAACACCTGTAGACAGTGAAGCGAGGATTGCTGGCTATCCTAATATCTGTGAAATCGGTAAGGAACGTATTCGTCGTGCTGGAAAGAAGATCAAAACAGAACATCCAGAAGCCACAGACCTCGATATTGGTTTCCGTGTACTGAAATGTGACGAGTCAAACTTCAAGCCTGTTGCTTTTGCTCCAAGCAGTTACGAGCAGAGCCAACTTGATATGTTCTTGGACAATATCAAAAGCGAGCGTACAGGTCTTGATTTACTCTTCGACTGCATGATGCGTTGGGGCTTGGAACTCTCTCTGCCCTATGCCACACAAAAGGTGGATGGTTGCACCCTCTACAATGTGGATGAGGGCAGCCTTGTGGCTTGCTTTGAAGGCAATGTGACTGAAGCTGTTATCGATGCGATTGCCCAGACAAATCCTGTCCGCGTGGTGTTCAGAGATAGCAGTTTCAAGGAGTGTGCCGAGAAAATGAACCTCTTCGAATTGTTCAAGCAGAAATGTGGCTGGACTGATGAAGAAGTGAAGAATAACGTCAGAGTGATATAGCGACCTGCGGTCTAAATAATAAATGACAAATGATAAATGATGGATGATGAAACTGAAGTTTAAGAATCAGCAGTTCCAGACGGATGCGGCGAAGGCTGTGACGGATGTGTTTCAGGGACAGAAAAATTCGGCTCTGCTGGAGTTTACGCACGATATGGGAGTTGAAGACAAGGGCAATGCTACCCAATTGTCCTTCTACGATGCTGTGGGTTATAAGAATCAACCAATCGAAGTGCCTTATCAGCAAGTGCTGACCCATATCCGTGACATCCAAATGGCAGCCCAACTGAAGCCAACGGAAAGTTTTGACAGAACAGACTTGCGACTGACTATCGAGATGGAGACAGGTACGGGCAAGACCTACACTTATATCAAGACGATGTATGAACTGAATAAGCTCTATGGTTGGAGCAAGTTCATCATTGTGGTGCCCAGTATCGCCATCAGGGAAGGTGTGTGCAAGTCGTTCGAGGTGATGAGCGAACACTTTGCCGCAGAATATGGCAAGCGCATCCAGAGTTTTGTGTATGACAGCAGTCAACTGACCAAAATTGACCAGTTTGCCAGCGATGCCAACATGCACGTGATGATTATCAACACGCAGGCGTTTGCGGCACGAGGTGAGGATGCACGACGCATCTACATGAAACTGGATGCTTTCCGTTCTCGCAAGCCCATCGATGTGATAGCAGCTACGAATCCCATCTTGATTATTGACGAACCTCAAAGTGTATTAGGTGCAGACAAGAAGAACGCCACCAGAAATCGCCTGAAAGAGTTCAATCCGCTTTTTACATTATTATATAGCGCCACTCACAGAGCAGATGACATCGTGAATATGGTGTATCGACTGGATGCGATGGATGCTTATAACAAGAAGCTGGTGAAGAAAATCTCTGTGGTGGGTATTGAGCAGAAAGGCTCTACTGCAACCAACGGCTACCTCTATCTGGAAAGCATCGAACTGAGTGAAGGCAATCCAAGGGCAAGGCTTGGTTTTGATAAACAAGTGGGTAATGGTGTGAAGCAAGTCACGCAATGGGTGTCTGACCGATTTGATGTCTATCAGCATTCTGGTGAGTTGCAGGAGTATGAGGACAATTATCGCATCACAGAGATTGATGGTTACAATCGTTGTGTGCATTTCCAGAATGGCATTACGCTTTACGAAGGTGAGGTGATTGGTGCTGTGAATGAAAAGGTGATTCGTCGTGCTCAGATTCGTTCAACCATTCTGGCTCATATCGAAAAGGAGCGTAAGTTGTTCCACATGGGCATCAAGTGCCTGTCACTATTCTTCATCGACCATGTGGATAACTACCGCAAGTATGAGAATGGAAACACCTCGAATGGTGAGTATGCCAACATCTTTGAAGAGGAATATGAGCGCATTGTAGGTGAGTTGCAACTACGGTTCAGCGATGATCCTGAATATGTGAAGTACCTGAAGAGTTTCACGGCAGAACAAGTTCACAATGGCTATTTTTCCAGGGACAAGAAGACAGGGCACTATGTGCAACCCAAGGCTTCTGAACTGAAGAACGAAAGCAGTAGTGACGTGTCAGCTTATGACCTGATCATGAAGGATAAGGAGCGTCTGCTTTCCTTCAAAGAACCCACGCGCTTCATCTTCTCACACTCAGCCTTGAAGGAAGGTTGGGACAATCCAAACGTGTT